>UMLR01089985.1_pt1 | contig 87239 bp, 23 predicted proteins | sample 1966741 | NCBI WGS metagenome assembly UMLR01 (sample SAMEA4836207, study PRJEB28245) | human gut metagenome | biome: gut microbiome; material: fecal sample | place: Denmark | collected 2008 | reverse complement strand
CCATTCATTTGGTGTTGAATCTCTATCTGTTACTGGTTTGCCAGTTTCATCTGTATCATCAGATATTTGCGCTTGATTTTCGATTATTTTTGGATAATCTTGTTTACATATTACTCTGAATTCTACTTGTACATATTTTGTATCTAATTTTGTTCCGTTAAAGGCATTTAATAAGTTATCATCACCATTTTCTTTTGACAAATAATCACTTACAATATATTTTGCCTTTGTTACATCATCTGTTTCTTCATCATTTTCATCTACTAATTTCCATCTGAATTCTTTATTTACTTCACTATCTTTTACAAATTCCAATCCTTCAGGTATATCATCTTTAATCAATGATGCATATCCTGATACAGTTCCTTCATTATAAACAGATATTGTATATCTAACTATATCATCTACAGAAACTTCCACTGGCTCTTTTGTATGTACATATGTTGCTGTTGTGCTAGAACCATCCTTCAACGCACTAACATTTACTATTGGTTCTCTTGCATATTTTACATCATCAATATTTGAATTTTCATCATCAGAATCAGCTGTTTCTTTATCGTTTTTATCTTCTGTATTTTGATTTTCTCTTAACATTTCCTCACCATTTACAGCTGTGATATATTTTCTTAAAGCTAAGTCAAATTCTTCAACTATTACTTTCTCAAAATCATCATCATCTTCTTGTCCTGGTACATAAGATTTTGATAACTCATCATCTTTATACTTAGACATTCCCTCAGCTGTATCTGGAACTTTAACATTATTTGTTACAGAGTCTCTATCTACAGTTTCACTAGTTCTGTTTTCTGCTTTGCTTAAGCTTATTTCTGCTATATTAGTTAATACTGTTTTTACTTTAGCATCGTCAGAAACTCTACATTTAATTTGAATTTCTTTATAATCTAATACTCCAGTTACTTTATCTCTTGCTTTTATTAAATTGTCAACTCCATTACTTATACCATACTCTTTTGATAAATTTGTAGTTCTAACAGTTCTGTTTGTTAAATCATTTTCATCTAAATACCATCCGTTATTACGATTAAATTCATCATCTACAAATTCCAACCATTCTGGTAAGTGATCTGTTACTTCTTGAGCATATCCATCAATTTCCCCTTCATTATACACTCTTAAAGTATATATAACATCTTGTCCCTTATATACTCTTACAGGATTTTTATCATGATTATATATTGCTGTCGTTGATCTATCTGCTAATAAATCATCTGTTACTACATTTGGTACTCTATTTTTTGTTTCATCTTCTGTTATTTTTGAATCTTCTTTATCTGGGTACTCTACGGATGTAATTGATTTTCTTAATGATAAATCAAAGTATTCATTCTTAGCTGTTATTTCAATTTTATTTTCATCATAATTCATTGTAACTAATCCGTGATTTCCATCTTCAATCAATTCAACAGACTCTACAATATATTTTTCATCATCATTTTCTCCTGTTGTATTTGTTGTTATCTTTAGTTTTATTGGTTTGTCTAATAACATGTATCCCTTTGGTGCTGTTTTTTCAGTTAATATAATTGTATAAACTTCTTGTCTATCTCTTTTAGCTTCTTCAATTCTAATATCTTTAATCTCTAATTTTCCATCTTTTACAACAACATTATTTGCTGGTAAAATTTGTTCCATAGAATTTACATCATTTGTAGATTTATATAATTTATGCTCTTTGCCATCTTTTTCAACAGTTATATCAAATACTGCACCATCTAAGTTCTTTCCTGTATAGCTATCAATTTTGTTTAATATTAAGCTGTATTTACCTTTAATTCTTTCGTTTGTAATTCCTGTTTCAATTCCTGTTTCGAAACTTAATCCAGATACATATGTTTTTCCAACTGTCGTCTCAGCACTCTTAATAATATATTTTCCATCTTCTATAGCAAATGTTACTTTAATTACAATATCTGATCTATGAGATTTATATAACCAATCAAATATTCCATCAGTTGATTCCTCATGTAGAATAAAGTTATATGTACCTGCTTTTTCAATTAATAAATTGTCTAAAGAAATTACACCATCAACTCCGTCTACATTTTTTGTTTCAAGGGCATCTGTATTTATCTCTTTAAATGTGTTAGCATCTTTTAATGTTACCCTAGTAGATGAACTTGTATCTACAACCTTCAATTTAAATTTAACACCATTCATAGCTTCATTAGTATCTTTGTCTTTTTTAACTAAAGAAAATTTATATTTCTGTGGGTTTTTAACTTTTATATCCAATTGTGATATTCCATTATTTTTAGATGTACCAACACTTACACATTTTTGAATTTCATCAGTTAATGAAATTTCTTTTTGGCTTTGAATATCATATACATAATATGCATTCGAATTTACTTGACCATCTTTTGTTACTATATTTATGGTTCCATCTCCGTTTACTTTTACATATACGTGAATTTCTTTACCTTCTAATATATTTACAAATTCGTCTCCAGGTGTTGAGTTTTCTCTAATTATGTATTTATATATACCTGCTCTAACAGCCTCTTCTGTAAATCCTATATTTCCGTTATCATCAGTATTATCAGTATATTCAGTTCCATATCTAGTACTTATTATTGTAAAGTTTGCTCCAGATAAATAATCATTATCACCTGTACCATATACCTTTTTATTTAATAAGACTTTATAATCAACCGGATTTACAACAGTAACCTGAATTGTGTATATACTATTGCTTTTTACAACATTTACACTAAACAATCCATAATATTTACCGCCTCCAGTTCCGTAAATTGTATCTGAATCTTTTGGATCATCAATACTACCTTCACGTAATTCAAAATATGAATCTCGTTTTTCAAAATTACTATCTGTTATAGTAATTGTTCCATCACCATTTAATTTAAAGTAAATTTTAATATACATTCCTTCTAATACATTATTATATTGAACACCTGGTGTACTATTTTCAGTAAAGTAGTAAATATAATTTCCAGCAGTCATAGATCTTTCATTAATTTCTGTTCCATTGCCAACAGTTCCATTAAATACTTTTTCAATTTTATTTTCTGTAACTTTTTGTCTCTTAGCTGTAAAGTTTGCATTATCTAATGAATTTCCATCTGAATCCTTTTTAATTATATCCACATTGTATTGTACTGGGTTTTCTACAGTTATTCTCAATGTATATCTTATATTACCCATAGGATCTGGAATATCAACTTTTACAAATCCACTATTTTCTATTTTTTGACCATCTCTAGTATTGATGTTTCCTTTGTAAGTTTCAAAATATCCTTCTGTATCTTGGAATTTACTATTTGTAAGATGTAACTTTCCATCTCCATCAAGTTTTACATATACTTTAATATACTCTCCAGATAATATATTTTCATATTGTGTACCTGGTGATTTTGTTTCAGCAATATAATACATGTATTTTCCAGCTTTCATAGGAGATTCTGTAATAGAATGAGGCTCTTCATTATTTAATACCATTGTTATATTACCATCTTCATCTTCTCTATAAGCTGTAAATTTACTACCCTTTATTGAGTTTTTAGCAGCATCATGTTTTGTTATATCAAAGTTATATACTGTTGGATTTTCAATTGTTACTTTAACAATATTAACATCATCCGCATCTTTTTCTACATTTACATCTTTAACATAACTATATATATCATCATTTCTATCTATAAGTTTAGCAGATGATACATCCTCAACAGAACCTTCATATATTTCAAAATATCCCGGTCTAATATTAGATTCTCCGTCTATTATTTGAACAGTTCCATTAGCTTTCACTCTAACAGAAACTTTTATAAATTTGTCTCCTATGTTATTTACATATTTGTAATAATTTCCAGAAAAAGCTTCTGTAATATAATAATCATAATCACCTTCTGATAAATTTAACTCATTAAGTTCAATATCATCATTAGATACAGTTTCTGGACCAAATACACATTCATCTCCTCTAAATACAACGAACGCTGAACCAGTTATATCACCTTGCTCTGTATCTTTTTTAATAAGATCCAATTTAATATTTGTTGGGTTTTCAACAGAAATATATATTTCCTGTTGATCTGAATTTGAGCCTACTCTGATGTCCTCCATAATTAATTTTCCCTGAGTTGTATCAGAAATATCATTATCTTGTAAGTCATAAATATAATATTTTTTTACACCTGCTTTAAATGATTTTCCATTTTTATCAACTAATTCTATATCACCATTTGGATTTACTTTTACCCATAAAACGATTTTACAGTTTTCCATTATATTAGTGTACTTTTTAGATGCTGATTTAATTTCTCTAACCTCATATTTGTAGATACCTGGATCAACAATATCGTTTTCGACTCTTATAAATCCATTGTCTTTAGTTACATCTGTAAATTCCTTATTAGATATTCCATCATAAATAGTAAATTCAGCTCCATCAATTCCACTACCATCAGTTTGATCTTTTTCAATTTCTAATGCTAATTTTACTGGGTTTTTAATTTCAACCTTTAAAACATTTAGTTTCGATGTTTTATCTATTTTAACATCAATATATTTAGTAAATAAATCTAGCTTTTCTTTATCAGTAACTGCAGTTCCATCTGAATTATACATTGTAAATTTCTTATTTTCATCTTTAAATGTCAAATTTCCATCTGCTGACAAGTGAACTGTTACTTGAATATAACTATTTTCTAATATATTTACATATTTATCATTAGCAGTTTTTGTTTCTTTAATCTTAAATGTATAATCTCCAGATTTTAAGTTAGATTCTTTAAAACTATATATACCTTTTTCATTTGTTGTTCCTTCTCTATTTCCTTGTGAATCTTCTACTCTAAACTCTACGCCTTCAATTGCTTTTCCATTTGTTCCTGCTTGTTTTTTAGTTAATTCAAATTTCATACTTGTAGGGTTTTCAAGTTGGATACCCACTGTTTTTATTCCCTCTTCATCAGTTGTCGTAGTTAATTGTTTAACACCGAATAATGAAAGTGGTACATTAGATACTGAATTATCAGGGTTTGTTACTTGCCCTACTGCATTCTGTATTTCAACATTTCCATCACTATCTACTTTTACTAATACGAAAATTCTATTATTTCCTAATCTATTTACATATGGTGTTTCAGCTGATGTACCTTCTCCAACGGTATTAATTTCAGTAATATAGTATGATACTAATTGACCTTCACTAACTCCTTCTTCTTCAATAAATTCTATACTAGATTTTCCATCTATATAATGATTACCTGATAAACTACTATTTATCTTAATTTGTGCACCTTCAAGTGGATTTCCATCTGCATCAACCTTATTAACTTTGAATTTATATTTCATAGGATTTTTAATTGTTATATCAATCAACATACTTCCATCTGAATCTTTGCTTACATCATACCAATAATATTCACTACTTAATTTACCTTGCGTTCCATTTTCTTGATTAATAACAAAACTTGCACCTAAACTTATTTGTGACTTCTCATTTATTACAAATCTTAAATATAATATTTTATTCTTTAATACATTTATATGTCCAGATGTTGTATTAGATTCTGTCACTTCAAATCCAAAATCGTTTGGTTTATTACCTGAAAGTAAAGATATTTCTTCTTCCAAATAATCAGATACCGAATTTCCATCTTTTATTTCTGTAGTTTGTGAAGTTTGTGAACTTTTTAATGTCAAAGTTGCACCAGATAAATCTTCATTATTTGCTCCAACTTTACGCAATCTTACTTTAACTTTTATAGGATCTTTAATTGTTACATTTATTGTCCAAACTTCATCTATTTTTTCAGTAACTACATCAACATATTTTTTATATTCAGAATTTGAATCTCCATCAATATCCCACTTGGTTACTGTTAAAGCTTCATCTTCCCATTTTGTTGTTACATTTATAACTTTATCTTTTAATATATTTACATATGGAGAACTTACACTTAATTCTTTTATTTGCCAATTATGTTCTTCACCATTTTTTAAATATATCATAGCGGCAGATCTTGCAGTAGATTCATTTCTAGCATACACAGCTCTTACTGATTCATCACTAATATTCTTAGCTTCCAATACTGCCTTTACAGGATTTCCATTCAAATCTGTTTTATTTAATTGTATTCTATATCCAACTGGGTTCACAATTGCTATTGAAACACTTTGTACTTTTTCAGTTATATCTTCTAATTTAAAAGATATCATACTTAATACTTCATCTAACGAATATTTTGAAGTTCCCAATTTTACTATCTCATAATATGAATTTCCATCAGATTGATCCAAATGAGTTGGATTTATTTCTTTAATTTTTGCATTTGCATCTGTTTTTAAATGTAATTTAATAATATATCCGCTTAAAACATTTATATATCCTCTTTTAGTAGCAAGTTCGCGAACTGTATAAATATATTCAGTGTTTGCTTTTATTGATGTATAGCCTTCATTCCAAGCACCTTCTGGAATAAGTCCAAAATATAGCATAGATGAATTACTATTTGCTTCTTGTTTATCTATTCTAAGTTTTACACCACTAATAACATTTCCATCATTATCTGTAATGCATCCTCTTATTCTATTACCATTGTTGTCATTTTTTACGACATTAAAGGACATTTCTCTTGTAGGATTTGGTACAGTTACAACTATATTTCCGCAGATGAAATCTACATCTAATCCTTCTAGTTTATTTGTTCCACCTGCTCCAGTCATCTCAATAGCTATAGATAAATTATCTTTTGTAATTTGTGATGGTGCTGTAATTCCTTCTGCATTTACTGTAAGCACAATTCTAGAATTTTCTAATTTTGTTACACCTTCTGGTGCACTGTCTTCAACAAAATAGAAATTATTTTTATGACCTAATATATTTATATTATCAATTGTAAATGTTCCAGATTTATCTGTAGTATATGTTCCCATTCCTATATATTGACTATCGTTTCCAGTTCCACTTACTGAAAATGTAACACCTTCAATTCCATCTCCAGAATTTCCACTTGTTTTTAATAATTTCAATCCTAATTTATCTTTTGGATTTAATATATAAATTTTCAAGTTATTGTCTTCAACTTCTAATTTAATATATTTCATTAACCATTTTTCGTGAGCAGAAGAACTACAATTAGATATCTTTATTTTTGTATTTCCTTCATTAATAGTTCCATCACTATTCAAATTAACTGTTAATGTAATTATTTTATTTTTAAACAAGTTTTGAAATCCATCACTTGCCTCTGTTTCTTCAATTGTATATTTATATTCAGTTAATTTAGCATCACTATTTACTATTGCATAATCATCTAATTCTTCATTATCTTTTAATGTGACTTCTGTAGGTGATACTTGTTTTATTGTAAATTTTGCACTTATACCTCTTAAAGTCTCCCAATTATCAGGAATATCATCTGTTTCTAATCGTTTTTTCAATAGTTGTATAACATATGCTTTATCATTTGCCCAATTAATTTTATAGTTATTTCCACTTAATGAATCCAAAGATACTCTGTCTGCGTAATCAATATTTTCTGAATATGCAGAATATCCACTACTATCTCTCAATTTAACCGCTGCAATTGATGCCTCTGTTGTCTTATCTTCTTTTACATATATTCTAACAATTGCTTTTTCTATTTTTTTGTTATGGAATTTTAACTCTCCTGTTTCAGTAATTTCATATATATAAGTTGTATCAACAACTGCATCATCTAAATTATCAATAGCAGAATCCTCAGAATCTGATGAAGTAAATCCATTTAAGTCCTTACCATAATTATTTAAAAGTTTTATTAATGTTGATACTTCAGTTACATTTCCAGTAGACTCTGCTTTTCTTACAGTAAATGTTGCACCTGCTAGTTTATCACTTTTATTTCCATATGAATGTTTATTAAGTGACAATCCTGTTGATGTTGTACTTGAAATATTTGGTAAGTTTATTATTACATCTTTATTATTAATTTCTACAACATCACTTTTACCTGTTTCTGCAAAATATTTTGCTAATATTTCATCTTTTTCAGGAACAGCATTAACCCACCTTAAGCTACCATATTTTGAAACACTACCATTAGAGCCTACTCTTATTTTAACTTCTAAATATCCTTGCGTATTTCCATCATGTATAAATAAATTCTCATATCCACTTACTGATTCATCTTCATAAATCTTAAATGTAAATATTTCATTTTGATTTATCTTATCTGTTGTAATTTGACTTGTATTTGGTTCAACATTTGTAATTTTTTCTTCTTTATGATATGTTGTTGCCTCCCTTACAATTGTAAATTTGCTACCATTTAACTCACTACCATCTAATTTAACTTTCTTAACTTTAAAATTAAATTCTTCGTCTTTTTGGTTATCAATTATAATTGTAACTGTATTATCAGTTGCACTTACAGTAGCAGCATTAGCAATTTTTAATTGAGTAGCATCATCTTCTTTTCCCTCAATCTTAGAAACTTTTAATGTAGGTGTCGCAAGTTTATATGTAGAAAGATTGCTTCCTGTTTTATTAATACTTAATATCCATTCATAATTTTCAATTTTTATCCAGTCATTGTTGTTATCATCATAAACTTCTTGTATTGCATATCTATCTGCTATACTACTATCTAATAAAAATTCTTTGTTAATTTTAGCAATTGCATCATTTCCTTCAGCTACAGTTTCAATATGGTCAGCAATTTGTGTTCTTGTATTATCATTGTTTATTTTATAAACATTAAATTTTCTACCTGTAATTGGTTTATTATTTAAATCTACTTTTTTAATTCTAAAAGTATAATTTTTAGGTTGTACCTTTTTATTATTAACAGTTATTTTTATTGTCTGTTTTCCATCATTGTCTAAGTCAACTTTTATTTCAATACTTGATTTTTCACTATATGTACTATTTGCAATAACAACATTATCTAATGTAATAACTGTAGATTCTGTTTTGCTAATATCCTTCTCTGCTTTGTTTTGTGTATTAAGCTCTTCAACTAATATATGTGATATTCTATACTTATTACTATTTGAATCAATATCTTTTTTAATTGTTAATTTAATTTTATTTTTTAGACCAAGAATATCACTATCATTTGTATTTTCCTCAATTGTTAATTCATCATTTGTATTTATGTTATCTTTTGTAATTGCTATTGATCTAGTTTCTGTATCACCATTATCTTTTGCAGTTAAAGTTCCATTATATGTTCCTGTAACTTTAAACTCAATACCATTTGGTGATCCTCCATCAACATTTTTATGAATAAAATAGTTATAATCACCGCTTACAGATTTATTTTCTACTTTTATAGTAATACTTCCTGTGCTTGTAACTTCTAAAGTTATGTCGACAGTTGTAACATTATCCTCTAATAATACACCCTTTAATGTTAATAATTTATTTTTTTCTACATCTATTGTACCAGTTTTATCATTACTATCTGAACTTGTTAATGTAATTTTATCAATAACATATTCAGTTTTATTCTCTGAAACAGTTTTCTTTTTGCTTATTTCAATTGTAAGAGGATTTTTTAATTTTAAATATCCATCTGGAGCTTTTGTTTCTGTAAGTATATATTTGTCTGCTTTATTTAAACTGTCTGTTGATATTTCTCTAGTATATGTACTTGTATTTCCAAGTTTATCTACAACTCCTCCTTTATCAAATAGGTTCTCTTGTTTATTTTGCTCTGTTAAAGAAAATGTTGCTCCAGTTAAATTTCCATTTGAACTAACTTTTTTAGCTTTGATCTTATACTCTCCAGTTGGATAATCTTTCCATGCAACATCTATCAAATTTTCAGATGCAGATATTGTTATAATAGCATCTTCTGCAGAATTTGTTGCATTTCCATCTTTTCTAATCATCAACTTGGTAATACCTTCCATTTTACTTATATAGTTTTGGGAATCACCTTTTCTTGTAATTACATCAATATTTTCAATTACATATTGTTTCTTACCTTGAATTTCAGCCTCTTTTTTGTGTACTTGTATTAATACCTTTAAATCAGATTTTTCATATCCTTCTGGTGGATTTGTTTCTTCTATTAAATATGCATCAATCTTTCCAGTATCACTTATAGCAATAGTAGATGAATCACCATAGTAAATATCTTGTTTTTGACTTTTTTCGAGCTCTACTATTTTTTTACTTGAATTACCACTTGTATATCCATAGTTATCTTCTGAATCATATATTTTATTTTCATTATTTTCTCTATTTAAATATTGTTTTATAGTAAATTGAGCTTTAGATAAACTGCTCTCTCCATCTGTATTTTGGCTTATATCTCTTTTTACCATTTTCATTTTATATGATCCATCTACTGGTGGATCTGTATATACTACCCATATATATGTATCATTATATACTACTTTGTACTTGAAGTTTGTATCTATCCAATATTTGTTAGAATCTTTTGAGGTAGATATTATTCCATTATCACTTTCCTTAACTTCCTGTCCAGTTGCAGAAATTAATTTTACATCTTTAATTACATATGTATCATCATTCGAAATTTCTTTTGTTACTTTCAAATACATTGCATTATTATTTTTATTGTATCCAGCTGGAGGATTAGTTTCAGTTATTGCATACATATCAACCAATTCCACTGTATTTTTGTTAATTTCTACATTATTATAAACATCTTCCCACGCATTTATCTTTGTAGTTACTGATTTCGTATTATAATTTGTTTTGCTTTCATTATCTTTAAATAATTTACTTGTATTCTTACTTTCATTAAGAGTTTTACTTAATTCATCACTATTTAAAGATAAAATTTGTTCAACTTTAAATTGAGCATTTGCTATTCCATTTTTTTCGTTAATCGTAAGATCTTTCCAGTCTGACTCTTCATCTTTCTTAATAATTTTCATATTATATGAACCATTATTTATCTCATTGCTTACTCGAATTGTAACTGTTCCAATACTGTTAATATCTATAACCAATTGAACTTTTTGATTGTTCTCAAGTATAACATCATCAATAGTTTTCCTTTCACTTCTATTTATTTCTGTAACATTATCTGTGTTATTAACCCTTATTTTCACTTTGCTTAATACATATAAGTTTTTATCTTTTTCAACATCTATCTTTATTGGGTATTTTAATTTTGAATAATTTTTTGGTGCCTCAGTTTCAGTTAATACATATGAATCAATATTATTTATATTATCTTTATTTATGTTTTCAGTATATACTTTTGTAAAACCAATATTACCATTTTCAGAATTTACTGCACCATCATTTGCAAATAAGTTTTTATCTAAGTTTGAACTTTTTGCTAACTTAAATTTTACACCAGTCATTGGAAGTCCACTCTGATTTATTTTTCTTGCAACCAAATGATATTCGCCAGTTCTATAATCTTTCCATTTAATTTGGATAGCATTATCTTCAACAGTAAGTGCTACAACATATTCATTCGAATTATCTGCTACTTTTTTATTATCTTTGTCAATTTTTATTGTACCACGTTTTATTTCAACATCGCCATTTGCAGTTTTTACAACTACTTTATCAATGATATAGTCATAATCTTTTTTCGTCTTATATACATTAAATTTAAAATTTAAGTCAGAACATTCAAAACCTTCTATTTCTTCTATTTCTTGTATCTCATAACTATCATATTTTTCGGTATTATCAATTTTAACAGCAGTTGTATTTCCAAAATATATATCTGTTGCTTTATTTGCTTCTGTAGTAACAAACACCTTATCCTTTTTTGAATGTCCATTTACTGCTGTACTTGATTGATTCTTATATTGTTTTACTTGGAATTGTACACCTTCTTGCACTTTTGATAAATCATTTGAATTATCATCCATGGCTCTTTTTACAATATTAATTGAATAATCACCTTTAGGAATTGGTGGATCCGCAATTGTTACAAGTATTTCAGTAGTATTATATGCGACTTTAAATTTAAAATTAGAATACGTACTTATTGTATAACTACCAATTACTTCTTCATTATCAGGATTTAATTCATCTCCATTTAAAGCATTCAATAATTCAACTTTATCAATAACATATTTTTCATCTTTAATTACCTTTGTAACTTTTAAACACATTGTATCCGTATTTTTTTCATATCCACTTGGTGGTGTATCTTCGTTTATTCTGTATATATCATATAATCCCTTATTTGTTATTTCAACATTTTCAAATATAACCTTCCAGTTGTTATTTGATGTTTCAACAGTTTCACCTTGTATTTTATCAAATTCATTTAATATATTTGACCATTCCAAAGCACCATTATAATTTACATTTTTTAATTGTTTTGCAGAAAAAACTGCACTACCTATTCCACCACTACAGTTTGTTCCAGTTTGCCAATCTTTGGTTTCATCTTTTTTTACAATTTTCATATCATATTGTCCACTAATTGGTGGATCAATTCCAATAAAGTTAAATGCTCGACCACCCTGACCTAATTCGATATATGCAATCGCATTCTCCTTTTGCTCTTTTGTTACACTACTATCTATTACAGCATCTTTCGTATTTAAAATCCAATATTTTTCTCCTTGCTTAATTTCTTTTTCTTTCAAAGTACTACCTGAACCAGAATAATATTTTATTCCAGTTATTGCATATTCACCAGCATCTGTAACTCCTTTATGTACAGATATTCCATATGTTCCCTTTACAGTCGCATATCCAATACCACTTGCATCATTTTCTGTAAATTTATAATCATCATCACCCTCTTTTGTTATTGGCACTTCTCCAGAAAAGCTATCACCTTCATTAGCAGATGTTGTTATATTTTTTGTTGTTTTTTCCTTTTCATTGTTTATTTCAACCTTATAGCTTGCCCCAGCAATCAAATTACCTGTTGGATCTTTACTACTTTTCTTTCCTAACTTAACATGATATGAACTTTGTTTTGGATCCTTCATTATAACTGAAATGTTTTCTCCACAGTTTTGCAATTCATCGTAATGATGTCCAGTGTACTTATCTCCACTTTTCAATCCTCCAAAATAAGTTGATATTATATCGCCTTGTCCTCCATCATGGATTTTCTGAGCAGAAATACTCCCATTTGAATCCACTTTAATTCTTATTGCTATTGGTTGTTCCAAACCTATACTGTACCCTGATGGTGCACTTGTTTCCCTAATCCAAACGCATTTTGATCCATTGTACTTAACATTTAAAGTAATTTTACTTCCTTTATTTCCAGTACCGTTTTTAGGCATAGGATCAACAGCATCCTGAACCCAATATTCAAATTCTGCACCACTTTTCTCTGTGCCTGCCATATCTTGTTTTACAATATTTAAATTCACGCTCTTTGTTCCAATAAATCTATATAATCTCATATTATTTAAATTACTACTAGAACCTTGTGCATAACCCCAATCATAATCAGAAATTCTTGGAAATCCGTCATTACCATTTACATCAATTGTCCAATATGTACTTCCATACGCTTTACCATTTGCACTATGGAGATAATCTCTATAATATGTTCCATAATCAGAAGACCACTTTATTGTTGCCTCACTAAAAGTCTTTCCATACTTAGAGTTCAATTTATTTTTTAAATCTGTATAACTATCAGCTTGTCCCAAATATATCATTGCATGACCATCACCAATGATTATGTCTCCAGGTTGCAATCTACTAGTACCTCCAAATTGATCAAACCATTTGCTTCCATTATTCATTATTGCATTTGTTGTGTATTTTTTTACGCTTGACGATACTGATAAACCATTAATTGTTGATGCATCCCATCCACCACACCCATCTATTAAATGAGTACTTTTATTATTAGCAATTCCGCCATTAGCTTTTCTTATTACAGTATTTATAAATCCAATACATCCACTACCATGTCTTTTAGATTCATTAGCTAATGATATTGCTTCTTTAATTATATCATCTGGCGTTAATCCTATAGTAGCGGGATTCCAGTTCGTATTTTCTGTTATCTTTGTTGTTGCTTCACCCAAATTAGTTTGGACATTTTTACCATTATACTCAACAATACTAATTCCAGAACCCACAGCCATTATTAGTATACTTAAAATAACTATAATATTTCTCAAATTAAATATTTTTCCTGTTAACTTTCCTTTCATTATTTTCTCTCCTTTGTTTTCGTATTTTAATACATTTTGCACTTTCACTTAAATATAGTCAAATTTATATTTTTTATAATTTTCTACATTTTTCTTAGGGATTTATATATTTGTGTCATTTTCTTTGTAATTATTACATTTTTATGACTTTTTGTATTTTATTGTTACATTTTTTTTTAATTGCCTTTCTTAGGGATTTTTACATTTTAAAACTATATTTTTATTTACACGCCCATAAGATAAAAAGAAAAGAAGAAATCTTTTTATAGATTTCTTCTTCTAAATCAGCTCACACTGTTTTATATTCTTTTCATTACTTTTTTCTTAATAAGTACACCACCTGCTGTGATAATTGCAATAGCTCCTAGTAATATAGATGAGTATATTATATAATCTGTTCCTGTTTTTACTGTTATCATTACTGGTGCATCATCTATATCATCTTCACCTGGTACTCTATTTCCTGGTGTTGAGTCTATGTCTGGTACTCCGTAATCGTTATGGTCTTTTTGAATTTCTGCTCTATTTATCATTGTACCCATGTTATCTTCACTATTATCCCAGGTTAATAATATTTCAACTTCTGCACTTTCTCCTGGTTGTAATGTAGTTCCTGCAAGTTTATCAGTTATTATATCACCATTTTCATATCTCCAATCTGGGTTATCATCTTGTACAAAAATTAGTCCATCTGGTTTATCATCTCTTATTTCAGTTGCTTCTCCAGCAATTTCTCCCTCATTTGTTACACGAATACTATATTTAAACTTAACAACTACATCTTCTAATTTACTTTTTCTTAAATCAACTTTTACTACTTCTTCTGGTTCGTCTTCTGCTTTATGTCCTGTTTCTGTGTATACGGTTTTTCCATTTTCTATTACAATTGCTTGTGTTACCCATTTGCGTAGCTTTAAATCAAATTTGTTTGATTGGTTTCCTACTTGAATTAATGATGTTATATCTTCTATATTGTAATTATCTTTTTTTACAATTGCCTCTATCGGCTCTTCTAATAGCATATATCCTTCTGGTGATTCTGTTTCAACTATATAATATGTTGTTTGAACTTTCTCCCAATCATATTTATATACTTCAGCTCCAGTTATTTCATCATTTACTTTATATTCAACTTTATTTAATGCATCTTCACCGAATTCCAATCCTGTGAATTCTGCAACACCATCTTCGCCAGATATTGCCTCAACATCATTTCCTTCAGTATCTTTTAAGAACACCTTATTTTCAGCATTTTCTTTACTTGTTGCTATTTTAAAGTGTGCACCTGATAAAGCTTTTCCTGTTTTTTTATCATATTTAAACAATCCAACTCCACCTGTATGAACCTCTGGTGTTTCAGATTTAACTGTGCTTCCATTTCCATATGTTAATGTTGCTTGGTTTGGTACAGATTGATTTAATGCTATTATATTTCCATTATCATCTAACGCAAATTTAGTATTAAATCTAACTTCTATAGTCTTACCAATATTATTTTTTACTGTTTCAGATATAGCTTGATCTTGTCCTATAAATGTTATTTTTAACATTCTAGATGCTTCATCATATGCTACTTTATAATCTGTTCCTTCAACTAAATCAGCAACTGTATTTTTTTCCTCTATAATTTTTACAGAAGCAATTCCTTCATATGTCAATCTATCGTCTATTTTATCTGATATTTCATAAATAGAATAGTCCTCTACACCATTTGGTAATGATGTATTTATTACCCAATCATGTAATACCTTTTTAGCATCTTCTTCACTTTCATATGTATCGCCAGTTATTTCATTATAATATCCAGAGCTTTGATTTTCTACATCTTTTACACCTTTATGAATTGTAGGCTCTACTCTATTTTCTGCTTCAACTAATATTTCATCTTCCTTAACCTCAACCAATTTTGCATTTGCTATTGTTGTAGGTTCACTTGGTTTTAAACTATATGTTTCTCCATCAGTATTTGCCTCTGAAACAGCTGTAAATGTTATTGGTCCATCTAATCCAAGATATCCCTCAGGAACTGTTGTTTCTTCTATTGTTACTTCATATGTTATTCCTACTTTAGCAATATTAATATTTTCAATTAATATTTTACCATTTTCTACAAAAATTTCTTTTGTTCCATCAATAGCATTTCCTTCACCATCTCTAACAAACTCATTAGTTTCTTTATTTACAATTTTAATTTTAAATCCTGCTCCATCTAGAGGAGTTGTTGTTCCTTTTATGTATTTTACTAAGTTAAAATCAAATGAACCATACTTTTCAGGATTTTCAACTTCAAGTATTAATGTATTTGTAGACTTATCAAATGATAACATTGCTTTTACTTTTTGATTATGTATTGATTTGTTAAATACAAGTTTTCCATTTTGTTCAGTTGCTTCTTTATCACCAACTGCTAAACCTATGCTTTCAACATTGTAATTATTATTTTTATTAATAGTAATTTTAATTGGCTCTGTAAATCCTACAAACATATCTGTATTATTTTCACCAACATCAGCTTCTTTTAAAGTAAATGTATCTGGTGTAGCAATATCTCTTATATTTATAACATCATTCCAAATTGCCACAGGTTCTGTTGATGTAACAATTTCACTATAATTTTCTTCTGATAATGGCTTACCACCTTTTTCTAATTGAAGACTTCCAATATTTCCACCAATTAGATTAAATTTTGCTCCTGCCACAGCTGTTGTTGTTCCTTTTTTGTATTTTATTATTTTTAAAGAATACGTACCTTTCTTCTTTTCATTTGGAACTGTTATTCTTACAGTATTATTAACTATTTCTGCAGTTACTTCTGCTGTTTCATCGTTTTCTAATTTTACGATCTTTTTAGCTACTCCATTATCATCAATTGTTCCATCCTCAAAATAAACAGTATTTAATTTATATGTAATATTATTACCTTCTATAATTTTTTTCTTTGTAACATTTACTGTTAATGAACCATTTATTTTATAATATTCATCATTTGTATTTATTTCTTTTATTTCATATGTATCAACTTCATCAACATTATTTTTGTCAATATTAACTTCAAGTGGATTTCCATCTTCACCATTTACATATGTTATACCATTGTTTTCAGTCGGATTTGTAACTATGTCATTTACATTAAATGTTACTCCAGCTATTGCTTGTTTACTATCTTTATCAATTTTTGAAAGCATTACTTTATATTTTCCAGGTGTATTTAATATATTTAAAAACACATCCTCTTCTTCAATAGCTACATAATCTGTACCTTCTTCAAGTTCAATCCAGTTTTCTGAATTTTCATCTGTTCTATAGTATGCTTTTGTTTCTTTTACTACATATTCTATTAGATTTCCATTTTTATCGTATTTTTCACAATTTCTCCATGATGCCATATCATTACCAATTACAGATTTTGTATCTCCAATTTTTATTGTTTCACCCTTTTTGTATAATTCCATATCAACTCTGTATAAATTAGCATTTGCTACATTTTCCCATTGTTTTGATTTAGCAACTACTTCTGTTACAGTATGGTTATTTGTTAATACTATTACGTCACCTTCAGTTGTTGTATTTACTGTATAACCTGATGGAACTAAAGTTTCTTCTACAGTATATTCGGCCACTTTCCCATTTATATTTTTAGGTAATTTTTCCCATGTATATTTCCAATTGTTATTTGAATTTAATGTTACCGGATTTTCTACACCATCTTTTTCATATTTTACAAAATTACCATCTTTTTTGTATTTTAATTCTACATTTATTGAATCTGGTCTTAAATTGTTTTCATCATTGCCATCTACCCAACGTTTTTCAACAGGAACTGATGTAAGCTCTGAATTTTCAATTATCAATGTAATTGTTATTTCATCATTTTCTTTACTTGCATTCATTGTTACATCAAGATTTTCCCCATTATCATCTGTTACTGTAATTTTTTGCTCTGTAATATTTGATATATTAATTTCCCTTGTCTCATTATTAATTGTCAATATAGCTTTATCTACACCTGCAGTATAGTCTTCATACTTCTTTTCTATAACTAGATTTATATCATATGGATATTTACTATATACACCTTCATATGAACCTAAGTCGTCTTCCTTAATCGTATATGTATCTTTTTTCTCATAATTTTCTTTTGATACTGTTATTAACTCACTACCTGTTGTTTCTACATCTTTAGTTACACTAGCATATCCTCCATTTGCTGTTTTATCCATATTAGTATTAACTGTTTTTTCAGCTGTTCCAGTTTGGTTATCAACATTTAAATTTGCTGTTCTAGCAAATGTTATGTCATTAAGTGCTGTTCCATCTGTTCCTACTTTTTTAATATTTACTTTGTATTTGCTTGGTGTAGGTTGTCTTGGATTAACAACTACTATTGAATATGTAATTTCACTACAATCGGTACTTCCAGTACCACTAACCAATATTTTATAATTTAAACCATTTACATCTTGAACATCTATTGATATTTCTGTTCCTTGGTTGTAATCTTGCTCTGCAACACTTTCAAAATCACCATATGCTCCTGTCCATTTTCTATATTTATTAGTTAATAAATTAATTTCAACATAATCTTTGTTAGTATCATCTTTATCTATACTTAGTGTAATTCTATTAGCATATGCTCTATTTTCATTAGATATATGACCTTTACTTATGCTTACACTTATTGGTTTGCTTAATTTTACATAACTATTTTCGTGTTTGCCCATATTAATTTCACTTATTTCATATTCATCCGGTGAAGAATTGTAATCTTTAATTGGTACTTTTACAAAGCCATTTTCACCTTCATAGTCTTTCGCTTCTTCTCCTAATTCATCTGTTATACAAATTACACCATCACTATTAGTTTTAAAATCTTTTTCGTCAATTTTTTTGTTACTTGTTGGATTTGAAGTTGAAGTATTATTATTTATCATTCCAGTTCTTTTAAATGTAACTTCATCAAGTACCCTTTCATCTTCTCCTTTTTTTGTAAGGTTAATTTTATATTTTCCAGAATGTTCTTCTTGTTCATCATTTACATATACAAGTATACGTTTATTAAATAATGTTCGTACACTAGAAATTGAATCATCATATGGATGATCTATGTTTATGGACAAATCATTTGCAACTGTTGCAGTGTAAGTTATACCCTCTTTTAATTTATCAGGTATTATATATCCATCTGGAGGAGATACCTCTTTAATATTAATCTTCAATATATCATTCACTTTTATTGGTAGATTATTTATAATAATTTTACCCTTTTCACTATTTTGCCCAGTTATATCTGTAGGATTACTACGATATAAATTTTTAATTACAGTACCTTCTTCGTCAACATTATCAATAGATACTTCAAACTCAGCACCATCTAAGTATTTTACAACAGTTTCACCTTTAATATTACTTCCTTCTTTTATTAATTGTAATGATATCTCACCTGACTTTTGATTTGGAACAACAACTGTTATAACATCTTCTATATCTAATACTGTTATTTTTTCACTATCATCTTCTCCATCACCATTTATTTTGTCATCTATTTTTTGTTTTTCAGTAATATTGTTAATTATATATGCTTCACCTTTGCTTTGTGTAAGCTTTCCATTTGATTCACGAGTAAATGTAATAGGTATTATTAGTGTTCCTTCAAACATCTTATATGATGGATCTGTAATTGCAGTTTCTGTAATAGCTAGATAATTTGTTATTGAACCACTTTTAACATCTGGCATTACTATATCTTTCAATTTTATTTCACCATCTGTTGTTGTATATTTTTCCTTTTCATTCAAATTAACTCCATCTTTATCCTTAAATTCAGCCAATTCCGTAAAGGTATCATCAGAATATAATTTTATATTAAAGTCTGCACTTGCAACTCCAGAAAGTATAATATTTTCTCCTGTTGTTGCATTTGTCTTTGCTAAATTAATATCATATGTTGGTTTATCATCCCTCCATGTCACCTCTATTGTATAATCGCCTACAGAATTTTCTTTTAAAGAAACTGCTACTATGTAATATTCAAAATATTCATTTGAGGTCATTTTATCACTTATATACAAAGTCTCTCCTTGATATATTTCTCCCTTTATTACATCTTCATCTTTAATAACAACACGATTTATTGTATACTTGTTATCTTTTTTATATTTATATATATCTAATTTTAAATTTAATTTATTTATATTATATGATGCAGGGGATTCTTTTTCTTTTATCCAATATGTATCTGGATAATCTGTATTTGTTATAGCTACATCATTTACTATTGAAGTTACTGAATCTTTAGTTGTTGTTACATCAGGTAAATTATTTATACTTGGTTCACCATCTTCATCATATTCATCATTATTTAATGATTGTTGTACTGAATATTTAGCATCTGAAAGAGTACTAATAAATTTTGCATTTTCATTTTGATAATTATCTTCTTGGTTATCTTTTAATTCTTTTTTTACTATATTAATATTATATGAACCTTCATATGTTTCATCTGCTAATATTAATGTAATATTTACATTATTCTCGTCTGTATCATCAATCATTCCATATATCCTACCATCTAATATATTATGAGATGAATAATACGTTGAATCCTTTTTTGTAGTTAATATTATCTCTTCATTGGAATTTATTGATCCGTCCCCATCAATATCAACAGAAATAATTACCAAATTTGGAGCATAATAACTTCCATCTTCAGATGTAATTAGACCATTATTAACGCTCATTGTTATCTTTTTATCATATATAACATACTCAGATGGTGCATTTATTTCATTTATTGTATATGTTTCATAATTATTTGATTTTATACTTACATCTTTATATACTGAAGTATAATCTCCCTGAACAGTTGTTACAGTTTTTTCATTTTTTTCAGTCAAATACTCAGTCGTTGTCTTTTTCTCTTGTTTAACATTAAATTTAACATTTTCGACCATTTTTTGTTTTATTGAATCACTATTCAATTCTTCTAAGCTAAAATCTTTTATATCATCTTTATTTATTTTTGCCAAATTTACATTGTATTTTTTTGTGTTGTTTTCATCAACCATAACAAATTGTATACTATTTGTACTAGTATCAAAAAACACCATAAATCCATCTTCTTTATCGGCAATAAATATATCTCCATTGCCTTCTATTCTTGTTGATATTTCATGATTTTTATCCCTTATAGGTATTTGTGTTTCACTATTTATTTCTGGATTCTTATATAAATGTACAAGTACACCATTTCCTTCAGCAGAATTCTGTATGTAATTTTCCATAAGTACATAATACACATTGCTATTTAATTTGCCTCCACTAACAGGTGCTATCTCTTGTATTCTATACCATATAAAACTATATCCAGTTGGTATTTCATCTCCTGTAATATCTGTATATCCCCCGTTTTTCGAAACAACTACTTGATTATTATTCTCGTCGACTTCACCTAAATCCTTCCAAGCTGTATTATTGCCATTTCCTTGAGAGAAAGCTTGTTTTACTGAAAATTTTGCTCCTGAAACAAACTTTGATGTATCATTTATTAATTCTTTTTCAACATCTGATAAGTTTTCTGGATATTTATAATCGCTTAATTTTCCTGTCGCCAATTTTTTACCTAATCCAATACTATATTCAATTGGCTTATATGGGTTTATAATTGGAACTGTTATGTTCGCTGGATTTCCATCTTCAACATTTATCTTATCAACATCTACATAGTATTTTGTATTTCCATTATTATCTATATATGTATTTTCTTCACAAGTCTTCTCAAAATATTCTAATTTGCCACTTTTTGTTATTTGACACAACATCTTGAATTCATTATTTGGATAAGCTACGGATATACTTCCAGATGCTTCATCACATACAATTTTCATGAAAATGTATCTACAATCAATATTTTGATTTTCTTCTCCTGTTATATCAAAAAATCCATCTGTATAAAGGTCATTATGACTTTTTTCTGTAATCCATACATATTTAATATCTCCTCTTTTCATTTTTTTAATTGTAAAAGGATTTTCCTTTGCATATTGACTATTTATACTTCCTGTCATATTACTTGCTGTTGGTCTTTTATCTTCTGAATCAAATGCCCAATATTTTAATGTTACATCATCTACTTCCGTATTATATGTTGATCTTTTATTAATTGCAACATTTACATCTTTTTCTTCCTTATTATTTTTATATGTTACAGTGATAGCATTCGCACTTATTTCAACACCAATTACATATCCAGGCGTAGCAACATCTGTATCAATTGATTCTAACCCTAATGTAATTTGAACTTTATTTCCTGAATTTGGCTTTAAATCTTTTGCCCAACTTCCTGCACGAACTCTTACATTTGAAATTTGATATACCGATGAATTTCCGTTATTTTTTATAGTTTTTGTAACTTCTAATTCAATTATACCGCTATTATTTTTATATCCTTCTGGAGCTTTGCTTTCATATATTTTATATTTATCTACTTTTGTAATATCATCTATTGTAACATTATTAGATTTACTCTTCTCAAACACTACTGGTGTGGCTGATTTCTTATCAGCTATAGTAGTTGTTGTTGATAAATCAGTAGAAGTGCTTGAATTGTTTTTAAATTGTTCAATTTTAAACTCTGCACCAGCTAATACATCACTATAATCACCTAGTACAGTATTTGAAGTATCAGCATCTTTTTTTGATACAGCTATATGATAATCACCTGAAATTGAAACATCATTTGCAACTTGAAATGCCCATATTGGACCAATTCCTTTTCTTTTATTATTTTGTGTACTTACTGCTCCATAATCAGGATTTCCATTGTTTATAGTAACATTACCAGATCCAGCACTTTCAATTCTCCAATGAGTACATCCATTTCCTTTATCTATTACATAACTTTCATTAATATTAACTCCCATTGCTCTTAGTGTAGCTATCGCTTGTGATTTATTTCCTAAATTACCTATATATATCCAAGCATGTCCTTGCATTCCTAAACCTTCACCATATGATACTATAATTGTCCCCATTGGTAATTCTCTTTTGTTTCCATCACTTCCATAATATTCCCAATATCTTAAATTTGAAGCTATTGGATCATTTACTTTTAATACATTTATATTTTTCCAATCACTTGTATCACTTTTTACTTGCAAATTAACATTTTTAACACTTGGTCCCCACTTATTTGCTTGTTCTGTTGTCCATTGATTATTTTCAAATTTCCAAGTTTTTAGCTCACTAAAATAATATTGATTTTTATCTGCAAGCCAATTTCTTGTATTTACCGGAACAGGATTGTTATAACTAAATCCTCTTGTTTGCATTTTTAATGAGCTCAATGTCCACCATACCAAACCAGAGCAATCTATGCCAGTTACTTTATCGGCAGTTAATACACTAGGTGGTGAATTATATGCAGTTCCTCCTTTTCCATCATAAGAATATGGCTTTCCAAGCAATTCAGACGCCTTTTTTATAATATCTAAACCGCTTTTTCCATAATCTTGACCATTAGTCACTTTTGGATCATTGGTTGTAACATCTATGCTTTTTATTCCATTATCCAATACAACTTTTCCAGATAAATTATCCTCTGTCTCAGCTAACTGACTATTATTTGTAGTTGTTTTTTTATATTGTAATATGCTTATAATTGTAACTATAATCAAAGTCACAACTAAAACTGTTAAGCTTACCTTTTTTTTCATGTTAATTCTCCTTTCATTTTTTCAATATTACTTTTTATTTTAATTATTTATTAATATAAGTCAAATTAGCTTGTTTTGTAATTTTATGTGCCTTTTTTACGGATTTTATCACTTTTAGGCATTATTACAGTTTCATTACATTTTTATGCATATTCTATTACAAATAAACTTGTATATGTGCTTTATTGATTCCGTAATATTTTTTACTATTTTATAAGAGATATTATTGTCGGAAAACTTGCATGATTATTTATATTTTTCAATAGTCTTTACATATCTTTCTACCAGGACCGTCCCATTTTTTCTAATCTTCAAGTTACTCATGGCAGGACCGTCCCATTTTTAAACAGGTAAAAAAAAAGATATATCTTGAATTAATTCAAAATATATCTTTTTTATTTAATCAACTAGTACTTTTTTCTTTATTACTATTATTCCTGTTGTTACTATTAATATCGTTCCTAAAGCTATTGATATATACATTACTATTTCACTACCTGTTTTTATTGTTAACATTACTGGTGCATCGTCTATATCGTCTTCTCCTGGTACATTGTTTCCTGGTGTTGAATCTATATCTGGTGCTCCATAATCATTGTGATCTTCTTCTATTTCTGCTGTGTTAATCATTACTCCCATGTTTTCTTTGCTGTTTACCCATGTTAATAATATCTCAACTTCTGCACTTTCTCCTGGTTGTAATGTTGTTCCGGCAAGTTTTTCTGTTACTAGTTTGCCATCTTCTATTTTCCAATCAGGGTTATCTTCTTGTACGAATTTTAGTCCTTCTGGTACATCGTCTCTTATTTTTGTTGCTTCTCCTGCTATTTCTCCTTCGTTTGTTATACGTATACTATATTTAAATTTTACTATTACATCATCTATTTTACTTTTTCTTAAATCAACTTTTACTACTTCTTCTGGATCATCTTCTGCTTTATGTCCTGTTTCTGTTACTACTGTTTGTCCATTTTCTGTTACTATTGCTTGTGTTACCCATTTACGTAACGCTAAATCAAAATATTTATTTACAAGTTCTATAGTTATTGTATTATCTTCAATATTCCATTTTACCAATCCATCTTTTGATGTTTGATTTTTTTCTAATTTTTCTCCATCAATTTCAAGATATGTTTCATCTGTGTTTAGTTCAAAATCATCTTCATTTTCTTTTCCAATAATATTTAAACTTATTTTTTTATTATACTTTCCATATCCCTCTGGTGCTTCTGTTTCTTCAATTTCATAAACATCTTGTTGATTATCTTGTGAAATTGTTTTATTATCTGCTATGTTTAATATACCATCTTCTGTTGATTTTTCTTCTCCATTTATTGTGAATTTTGCTTCTTTATGCTCTATTTTTTCACCTTTGCTATTTGTTTTTACTAGTTTAATATTATATCCTCCAACTTTTGGTTGATCTTTAATTGTTAATACAATTGTTTGAACACCATCTATTGTTTCAACTTTTGGATCTTCTATGTAATTATACAATTTACTTGTTTTTGGGAATCCCCAAAATACATTTGTTTCTGGATTTACAAAGAATAAGAATCCACCATCTGAGCTTGCACCTGTTACACTTAAATTTCCATCTTTATCTATGTGTGGTACAAACTTAGCAAATATTCTACAAGTTACACCATCTTGCTCTATTGTTCCCAGGTTGTTTTGATATCCTTCTGGTGCTGTAATTTCTGATACCCATATAGTCTCTAGATCTTGTTCTATTTGTAATGCGTCATATTCTTCAACAAAACTTCCACCTGATGTAAATTTAAATGAATATCTTTCTTCATCATTAACATCTGGACAATCTTGCATAATAAACCCTCTAATGTCAAAAGTTTTATCTTTTATTTCTTCACCTGTAATAGCATCTTTCTTTACTATCTTTATATTGTATTTTACATTATTTGGACTATCAAGTACTTGAACAATAACTGTTGGAACTTTGTTTATAGTCGTCATATATGTTTTTACATATTCATTATCAATTGGATTAGTTAATGTTATTGTACCATTTGCATTTACATGTGTTTGTATTTCTATAAAATCTTGCATATCGATTTTATATCCTTCTGGTGCTGCTGTTTCTTTAATATATATTTTGTCTAAGTCTTTATCTAACTCATTAACTTTGTATGATAATGTATTTGAATATCCATTTTGTTCTGTAACAAGCTCACCTTTTAATGTTGATTTATCGCTTTCATAAACATTAAACTTTGCACTCTTTAATGGATCATTAGTTACTTTACTTTTCTTTAATACTTTTAAATCATAACTTACTTCCCCTGGATCTGCGACAAATAAGCCAATTCTTACAACATTATTTTCATCTTGTTTCTCTATAATTCCAACTTTCAAATCAAAAATATAATCAAATGTAACATCATTATCTCCATCGTATATATTTATTTCAGGACTCAAATTACCACTATCAATCGAAATTTTTAACTTTATTTTCAAACCTTTAAATGCATTTATATATCCTTCTGGAGCCTCTTCCTCTGTAATAGTAAATGTATTCGATGACTCAAAAGTATCAGTTTTTAAATTTCCCCAATCTTCTCCCGAAAGACCTTCTTTATATGTAGTTTTTTCATCATCAGATTTTATTGAAAATTTAGCTCCTGAAACCATTTTACCAGTAGCGCTATCTCTCTTAACTACATCAATATAATATTTACTACTTCCTATTACAGTTGCAGGAATAGCTTTACTATAAACACTTTTATCTATTGAAATTAATTGTTGCCCACCTTTATCTTGAATCCAATAAGAACCTGTTGTAATTATTGATTTTATATTTAATGTAGCCTTTACTGTCCCTGATGTAGGTAAATTATTAGTGAAATCTATATAGAATTTATTTCCATCTCTTCTTACTGTATAATCTTTATCTTTTACTTGATTGTTTCCATTCAAAGTTACACTCCATGTTGATGGCAAATTATATTTTTCATCATAATTGTTTAATATAAATGGTCCTGCTGTTTTTCCACTTAATTTTGCTTGATTACTATTAAAAGATAATCTAGATATATAGGTTTTTAGTCCATTTGAATCTAAATTATATGATCTATAACCAGCTTGTTTATCAGCAACACCTGCTAATGCATTATATACATCTTTTGCTTGAGCAATTGTCTGATTTCCATACTTAAATGCTGTTATGTTTCCTGGTGATCCATTAATATTTCCTGTATATCTCCATAGTAACATTTGAGCAATTTCATAAAAAATTTCATTTTTATTTCCATGACTAGTAATATAGTCAATTTGACTATTTACAGATCCATTAGTTACTTTTTTTAGATTTTCAATCATGTTTGCTTGCACATTAGCATCCACATTTTTATCTATGTAAACATTATCTAATACCCATAAGATTTTGTTATAATTGTCTTTTACAACTCTATATGTATCTTTTTTAGATTCATCATACAAATTATATTTTGTATAATTATGTTTACCTACAAATGTTCCTCCCTTATTAGCACAATAAACATTATCTGTTACACTGTTTGATCCACCAGTTGTATATTGCCATATTTTGACTGAACCCCAATTTTGAGTATTAACATATGCATTTGTTGCATTTCTATTTGTTGTTCCTGTACCAATAGGTTGGAAAGTTTCTGCATTTACCTTTTGTTGCCAAAATAAAGAACCTATTATTATGGCAAAAAAGATTAAAATTTTTTGCAATATTTGTTTTTTGTTCATTTTTCTCTTTTTTTCTCCTTTCTTTATAGTTTTCTAACATGTATTATAGTTATAAAAAAATATTTGTCAAAGCACAAATTTATAACATTTTTCTATATTTTCTTACGGATTTTCGCAATTTCTGTATTTATTACATTATCATGACATTTAAAAAATATAAAAAAGGGACGGTCCTTAAACCGCCCTTTTTACTTTTCATATTTTATTCCCAATTAATTAATACTTTTTTCTTAATCATAACTATTCCACTAACTAATATCATTGTTGTTCCTAATACTATAGCTATATATAAAGCTATTTCACTACCTGTTTTTATTGTTACCATTACTGGTGCATCATCTATATCATCTTCACCTGGTACATTATTTCCTGGTGTTGAATCTCTATCTGGTACGCCATATTCGTTATGATCTTTATTTATTTCTGCTGTATTTATTAATACACCTAAATTATCTTCACTATTTATCCATGTTAAAATTATTTCTACTTCTGCACTTTCTCCAGATTTTAAAGTTGTTCCAGCCAATTTATCTGTTACTATTTGACCATTTTCTTCTCTCCAATCTGGATTGTCTTCTTGTATAAATTTTAATCCTTGTGGTATATCATCTCTTATTTCTGTCGTTTCTCCAGCTATTTGACCTTCATTTGTTATTCTTATTGAATATTTAAATTTAACTGTTACATCATTTAATTTACTTTTTCTTAAATCAACTTTTACCACATCTTCTGGATCATCTTCTGCTTTATGTCCTGTTTCTGTTACTACTGTTTGTCCATTTTCTGTTACTATTGCTTGTGTTACCCATTTACGTAGTGCTAAATCAAAATATCCATTTTTCACTTTTATTGTAATTGTGTCTCCATCTAGACTCCATGTTACATATCCATCTTTAGATAATTGTCCTTGTACTAATTCCTCACCATCTACTGTTAATTTTGTATTTTCTTTATCTAATTCAAAAGATTCATCTAATTCTTTTCCAACAGCTATCAAGTTCACTTCTCCTGTATATAACTCAAATCCCTCTGGTGCTGATGATTCTTTTATTTTATATTCATCTTTTTGTCCATCTTCCGTTATTTCCTTTTCTGTTGCTAATGATATTTCACCATTTGTTGTTGTTTGATCTTGACCATTTATTGTAAATACAGTTTCTTTTTCTGTTAGTGGATTTCCTAATAAGTCTGTTTTTATTAATTTAACATTATAATTTCCATTTTTAAGTGGATTTCTAATTGTGATACAAAAAGCCATTCCATTATTGCTAACTTCTAGACCAATGTCATAAACTCCGTCTCCATCAATATCAAAAGTTTGCTCTCCATTTACGTTTGTGCCATTTTCTGTTTTTCTACTTTCTGCTCTTCCCATTTCTTTTCCATCTTTATCAACACGTACATAATCAATTTGATATTTATCTTCTTCCTTTATTTTATATACATTTATAGATATATTTGATAAATCAATTTTTTTATATCCATTCTTTGTTGTAACTTCATCTATTACATATACATCTGGCTTATCAGCTCCTATTGAATCTTTTTTTATATTTGTATCACCAAATACAGATTTTACTTCTTCTCCATCAGTTGTTGTTACTTCTTTTGTTTCTGATTGTTGACCATATTCGGTTTTTGTTATTTTAAATGTTGTATTTCCCAAAGCTGTTGACTTATCACTTAGTTCTGAATCATCATTTGTTGATTTTTTTGCAATGTTCATATGATATGTACCATTTATTGATTTATTTAAACCAACATATGTAAATGCTCCTACTGTTCCATCTGCATTTTTACTTGCAAGTTCAATACATGCAATCGAATTTTTCTTTTGTTCATCAGTTACATCTTTATCTATTTTTGCATCTCTTGAACTTAATATCCAATACTTTTCACCAGGTTTAATTTCTTGTTTCTTTAAATTATCTTCTGATCCAGAATAATATACAATTTTTTCAATTGTATATTTTTGGTTTACTATTGTTTTATATACATTTACACCATATGTACCACCGACTGTAGCATATCCTACATCTTCAGCATTTTTTTCTCCAAATATATAATTATCATATTTTGTTGTATCTGTTATATTAACTTCTCCTGATATATTTTTTAGTTTATTTTCTGTAACATATTCCACTTTACTTTGTTTCTTCTCTCCATTTATTGATTGATCAACTGTATATGTTACACCTGCAATATAATCTCCATCAGGATTGTCTCTATCCTTCTTGCCTAAATTAACATGGTAGCTTCCTGAAAATGTTGGTTGATTTGCAATTTGGTATACCCAATATCCAGAATAATCATGTTTGCTTCCACCAGCAGATCCACCAATATAATTTCTTATTTTTACACCACTACCTACTACAGACGAATCTAATACCCAATAATTAGATCCACTACCTGTATCTATAACATACTGTTCTTGTTCATTCGTAATTATTCCATATGATTTTAACTTTTCAATTGCTTGATCTCTATTACCTAATTCTCCTAAAAATATCCAAGCATGTCCATCTGTAGTTGCTGTTCCAGTCGCTATAACAATAGCTCCCATTGGAAATTTTGACATTGCATTTTGATACTCATCAACACTTTCACTATTAAATAAAACATTTACCTTTTTAGTAATATTATTACATGTTACATCAGTGTTATTTGTTACATCATCAGTATATCCACCATGCCAATCGTTTGTATGTCTTGGAATATTAGGATATGAATTATCACAATTATGCACAGGGCTAAATGAATATCCTAAATCCTCTAATGCCCTATAAATTATTCCCGTACAATTATATCCCTTTTCATCAGTTTCCGAACCAAAGGATCCATTATACGCCCTTCCCAAATGAGACGCTGCTTGCTTTACTATATCTAATCCAGAGCGTACATAATCATCTTTTATATCTCCAACAGTAGCAGCAGAATCAACTGTGATTGACGTTGTACTTATCATTATTATTGCAATTAATAGACTTGCTATTACTTTTTGAAATCCGCTTTTCATAATTTTCTCCTTTTCTATTTATTTTATATTTATTATAATTCTCAAAAAAACAATGTCAAATCGTACATTTTTAAACATTTATTAGATTCTATACGGATACACTTTAATTCGACTTTTATTACATTTTGTTTACATTTTATTTACGAAAAAAAGGATTGCTACTTAAATCGTCCTCATTACTCTTTCTACTTAGGGATTTTTCTACTTTTAAAAATTCATGTTCTCCATTTTTAAGGACCGTCCCATTTTTTTGCATTTGAGGACCGTCCCTCTTTTTAGTCCCTCTTTTTGCTCTTTTTAGATTTTTTATTTTTTTAATGTTTAGAGCAAAAAAAATGCAAGCTTATGCTTGCATTTTTTTATTTTTATTATTTAAGTACATATTTTTTTATTCCGTATACTCCTGCACCTATGATTGCTATTACTGCTATTATTACACTTGTGTATATTGTTGTTTCACCTGTTCTTACTGTAATTATTACCGGTGCATTGTCTTGGTCATCTTCACCGTCTACTTGGTTGTTTGGTGTTGAGTCTATATCTGTAATTGGATTTCCGTGATCGTCTGCGTCTTCACTTATTTCTGCTATATTTGTTTTTAATCCCAAGTTGTTTGAATTATTTATCCATGTTAATATTACAGAAATTGTTGTGCTTTCTCCTGGTTGTAGTAATGTATTTTCTAGTTGATTTGTTACTATTTTTCCGTTCACTTCTCTCCAATTTTGGTTGTCATCTTTTACAAATTTTAAACCTTGTGGTATATAATCAGATACTTCTTTTGCATATCCTGCAATTTGACCTTGATTTTCAACTCTTATTTTATATTCAAATTTAACTACTACATTTTTAACTTTGCTCTTCTTTAAGTCAACTTTTACTACTGGCTCTGGTTTCATATCTCCGTTATGTCCTGTTTCAGTTACTTTTTCTTTTCCGTCTTCAATTACTATTGCTTTGCTTACCCATTTTTGTAGTGCTAAATCAAAATATTTTAATTTAATTATTTCAATATCTTGGTCATCTTCACCATCAACCCATTTTCCTGGTGTTGAATCTCTATCTTTTACATCTTTTCCACTGTCATCTGTTTCCTTAGTAATTTGTGCATAATTTATAATTTGCCCATCTTTTTCCGTTGGAGCTTTTACTTTAAATGATACTTTTACATCTCTATAATCTAATGTGCTCATTGTTTGTGGATCAAATGCTTTTATTAAATCATTAGCTAAATAATCTGTTACAATATATTTTGCTTTTGATATATCTGTTATTTCATTTCTGTTTTCATCTAATATTTTCCATTTATATTGTTTATTTATTTCATTATCTGTAATAAATTCAAGTCCTTCTGGAATATCATCTTCAACTAATGAAGCATATACATTTTTTGTTCCTTCATTATAAATACGTAATGTATATGTTACTATATCATTTTCTCTAACTTCAACTGGATCTTTTGGATGATTATATGTTGCTGTTGTACTTGTTCCATTTGCTAAGTTTGTTACATCAACTTGTGGTGCTCTACTTGGATTTACTTCTGATGAATTTAATTCTGTAATGAATTTTCTTAAAGCTAAATCTGCGTAAGTTAATTTAACTTTTTCAATATCTTGATCATCTTCACCATCTATCCATTCATCTGGTGTTGAATCTCTATCTTTTATAGTGTTTCCATTAGAATCTGTTTCTTTAGAAATTTGTGCATAATTTGTTATTTCATTTTTTGTTGATTCTTCAGCTATAACTTTAAATGCTACTTCAACATCTTTATAATCTAATGTATCCATTGTAGTTGAATCATATGCTTTTATAACACTATTTGATAAATAATCCGTTACTACATATTTTGCTTCTGAAACTTTTGTTGTTTCATTATTATTTTCATCTAACATTTTCCAATTATATTTCTTATTTAAATCATCACTTGGTATAAATTGTAATCCTGCTGGAATGTTATCCTTTACTAAAGCTGCTATTGCATCTCTAGTACCTTCATTATAAATTCTTAAAGTATATACTACAACATCATTTCTACTTACACTAACTGTGTTTTTAGGATGATTATATGTTGCTGTTGTGCTTGTTCCATTTGCTAAATTAGTTACATCAACTTGTGGTGCCCTATTTGGATTTACTTCTTCATTATTAATTTTTGTAATGAATTTTCTTAAAGCTAAGTCTGCGTAAGTTAATTTTACTTTTTCAATATCTTGATCATCTTCGCCATCTATCCATTTATCTGGTATTGAATCTATATCTGTTCCTGTTTTTCCATTAGAGTCTGTTTCCTTAGAAATTTGTGCATGGTTGATTATTTCTTTTCCAGTTGTATCTTCAGATACTACCTTAAATGACACTTTTACATCTTTATAGCTTAGTTGTTTTGTTTCTTTATTAAATTTAGCAATTAAATTATCTTCAGATTTTTCCTTTGATAAATAATCTGTTGTAACATATTTTGCTTTTGATACATCTGAAATTTCTTTACCATCTGCATCTAACATTTTCCAACCATATGTTGTATTTGTTGCATCATTTGTAATGTATTGTAATCCTTCTGGAATTTCGTCTTTAATTAAACTTACATATCCATCAACTTCACCTTCATTGTAAACTCTTATTGTATATGTAACAACATCTCCAGTATTTACAGTTTTCGCATCTTTTGGATGATTATATGTTGCTGTTGTACTTGTTCCATTTGCTAAGTTTGTTACATCAACTTGTGGTGCTCTACTTGGATTTACAGCTACACTATTTATTTCTGTTATGAATTTTCTTAAACTAAAGTCTAATTTTTCTGTTGGAGTATGTGTATTAGTTATATCATATCCATCTATTTTTTTAGTATATCCTCTTACATTTTCTTCATCAACAGTATATTTAATTTCTTTTCCATCATCATCATATTTTGGTAATTTTGTGAAACTATATTTCCATTCTTGCTCTTCTGTTGTTATAACTGATGTTTTTTCTTTTCCATTTGCTAATAATTTTACTTTTATTGCCTTTGGTCTAATACCGTCTTTATTGTTAGCATCATTCCATGTTTTTGTTCCACTTATATCTATAGTCTCTGGTGTTGGTGGATTATCCGGTGTATATGTATTTACAATATCATATCCATTTACTTGTTTTGTATATTTTTCTACTTCACTTTCGTCAACTGTATATTTTATTTCTTGTTTGTTGTCATCATATTTTGCAAGTCCTGTGAAGCTATACTTCCATCCATCTTTTTCACTTATTTCCTTAGCATCTACTTGTTTTCCATTTGCTAATAAATATATTGTTATTTTTTCTGGTCTTGTTTTATCTTTATTTCCTTCATCATTCCATGTTTTTGTTCCGCTAATATCTACCGTTTCTGGTGTTGGTGGATTATCTGGTGTATATGTATTTACTATATCGTATCCATTTATTTGCTTTGTATATTTTTCTACTTCACTTTCATCAACTGTATATTTTATTTCTTGTTTGTTGTCATCATATTTTGCAAGTCCTGTGAAGCTATACTTCCATCCATCTTTTTCACTTATTTCCTTAGCATCTACTTGTTTTCCATTTGCTAATAAATATATTGTTATTTTTTCTGGTCTTGTTTTATCTTTATTTCCTTCATCATTCCATGTTTTTGTTCCGCTAATATCTATTGTTTCTGGTGGTGTATATGTATTTACAATATCGTATCCATTTATTTGTTTTGTATATTTTTCTACTTCACTTTCATCAACTGTGTATTTTATTTCATTTCCATTTACATCATATTTTGCAAGTCCTGTGAAACTATATTTCCATCCATCAGCTTCGCTTATCTCTTTATCATTAATAACTTTTCCATTTGCTAATAAATATATTGTTATTTTTTCTGGTCTTGTTTTATCTTTATTTCCTTCGTCGTTCCATGTTTTTGTTCCATTTATATCTACTGTTTGAGATTTTACAAGTACAGTTTCAAAATCAATATCATCTTCTATTTTACCATTTTCTTCACCAACATAAAAATCAACATAAGTATCATTAATACCATATTTTACATTATAATAATTATAATAATATTTTAAATTTAAATCAATTCCACTTAGGCTTCCAGGTGTTGAATCCCTATCTTTTACCCCATCAATAATGGTTCCATTTTCATCAGTTGCAACTTCATCTGATATCTCTGCTCTGTTTGTTAAATAACCAGATGTTCCATTAACTTTACATATGATTGAAACTGTTTGATATAAATTAGTCATATCTGTATTTCCAGTATAATTTCGTTTATATATTTCAAATAAACTATTATTATATATTGTTTCATTTCCTATATATTTTAATTTAACTGTTGAATCGCCTTCTTTTGATGTTGTTTGCCATTTTGCTGTAGATGTATCATCTATTTTAACAAATGTTAATCCTTCTGGTAAATAATCTGTTATTTCTTTTGCATAACCGCAATAATCATCTTCATTACCTTCATTATATACTCTTATTGTATATGTAATTTCATCGTTTTGATTTACTTCAATAGCTTCTTTATTGTGATAATATTCTGCATTTCCTGTTGCTAATGCAGATAATGCTGTTTCACCAGTTATTTTTGGTAATCTATTTTCTGTTAAATTATAATCATTTACTACTGTTTGTCCATTTACAGCAGAAATACTTTTTCTAAGAGCTAAATCTAATGATTTATTTCCAATTATGACATTTTCAAAATCATCATCATCTTCATAGTTAGTTTTTTCTTTGCTTATATAATTTTTTTCTTGATCAATTGATTTTACTTTTTGTTCATATGAAGAAATTTTGTCAGGTGTACTTTCCTTAGACATTAGCTTTCCAATATTATCTTGTACTGAATCCACATCTACATTTTCTTTATTTGCAGAAACATAATTGTATGGATCTTCTTTTCCGTTTGGATAATATCTATAATCTGATATTTCAGCTACATTAGTCAATATACGATTTGTTTCATCAGATGTTACTTTACATTTTACTTTTATGCTTGCAGAGCTCAATTGATTTCCATTGAATGCATCTATTTTCTTATCATGTAAATATATAGATTGTATTACTGATGTTCCATTATCCTTTTCAGTAACTTTCCATTCATAATTTACCCCATCTACTTCAGTAGCATATAGCTCTAATCCTTTTGGCAAATAATCTGTTACAATCCACGCATATGCATCCACATTACCTTCATTATATACTGTAATTGTATATGTTATTATTGAATCTTTAGTTACAGTTATTAAACTTTTATCCATATTATAAGTTGCTGTTGTAGATGTTTTATTATTTAATTTTGTTTTATCAACATTTACAAGTCTTGTTAAATCTACTTTGTTTCCATTAGGATATTCAATTGATGTTATTTCTTTTGTTAATGCCATATCAAAATTTTGTACTTTTACTGTTTCAAAGTCGTCATCATCTTCTTTACCAGGATAAGAATATTTTTCTTTTATATTTGTTTTTTCTATATCTTTGTTTCCACTGTTACCTTTCCATGTAGAAGATAAATCTGAAAATTTAATATTTCCAGGTGTTGAATCCCTATCGCTTACTTCTTTTCCACTTAGGTTCGTTGCTTTTTCACCTGTTATTTCTGCAACATTTTTTAATAATTCTCCGGCATTACTGCTTTTTACTTTACAATATATTTGAACATATTTTGTATCAATTGCATTTGTGTTTTTGTTATAAGCATTTAATTTTTTATCTGCCAAATACGTAGTAGAAACTGCAGTAAATCCATTTTCAGATTTTTCTGTTGTCCATCCATAATATTCAGCATCTTGATTTATTATTCCTAATTTTACTAATTCATCTTTACTAACAAGTTCAAGTCCATCCGCAATATAATCTGTTATTTTTGTTGCATACCCATCTAAGTTCCCCTCATTTGCAATTGTAATATTGTATCTTACTATATCTCCTGTTACAACTGATATAGGATATTTATTTAAATACCAATTTTCCGTAGTATCACCCTTTTGCAAACTTGAAATTCTTTCTAATTTTCTTGATGATAAATTTTGGCTTTCTAAATCACATTTCAATCTTGCAGTAGAATTATCAACAGACCATACTCCTGTAATATTTTTTAACAATCTTAAATCAAATTCAGTATCTTCTGTTGACCCACTCAAATGCTTTACTACTACATCTTTATTTAGGGATACTATGTTTTGTGAATATTGTTTAAACAAATATGATCCTGTAGTACTTGTTGCTTTTATATTCATTGCAATATCGACTTTTGCTGCTGATAAATCATAAGATGTATTTTTTATTGTAAAATAAACATTTCTTCCGTCAAATGAATATGAAAAATCAGAATTATCTAATTTAGTTCCATTAATTGTAACTGCATATTCTTTTTTTGTCATTATTTCATTATTATATCCATTAATAACAAATGGTCCAACTCTTCTATTGTTAACATCAATTGTTGCAGATTTAGAATCCATTGTTATATTATTTATTATTGATGCAATGTTTTTATTTTTATTTGGCGAGTTATAATTTCCTTTTGTGTCTGCTTCAGCTTTTAATCCTGTATACATCCATTTATAATATTTTCCCTCAAGGTCTATTCCTCCACCTATTGAAGATAATCCATTAAAACTGTATCTATTTACTGTATATGTCCATAAAACGCTTTGTTGTATTGCGTAATATACATCATACTTTCCATTAGAATAAATATGGTTTATTACATTATCCATATCTCCAGCTTTAAGGTTAGGTACATTATATGTTTTTCTTACAGCATTTAATGCTGTTTCTGAATGTAATGCTTCTTCTAATTGCCTTACCATAACCATTATTTCATCTTTACTTTGATTTTGTGTAATTATCATATTATCAATAACCCACAAGGCTTTGTTATAGTTTTCAGTTGATCCAAATACATTTTTTATTTGATCAGCTGACATATTGTATAAGTCTGCATTTACTGTATAAACACTTCCATTATTTAAAACACCACCATAATTTAAGCAATAAATGTTATTATAATTCCCCTTTGATTCCACATATCTATATAGTGGTTTTGATCCATTTATTACATATGATGTTTTTGAAGGACTAATAGTTACTGTTGCTGCCTCCACTTTTGAATTTGTAATTGCAATACTCATAAACATTACTAAAATAGTAATTACTATTAATTTTAATCTTTTTTGCATATTCATTACTCCTTTACATTTTGTAAATATTTATTTATATCTCTAAATTAAATAAATATCATACTTATGACTGTATGATATCCTTTAAACTTCATCTTCCGTAAGAGTTTGAGCTTTTTTTCATTTTTCTCAAAACTAGGTAATATTATATCATATTACTAACACAAAAACAATATTTTTCGACTTATTTTATGTAAATTTTTGTTTTTTCTTATATCCCTAGTATTACATGTTTTTTTGTTTTTTTATTAAAATTTTTATAATAAAAATTTAATAAAATTTGATATAAATACGAAACTGAAAATGTAAAAAAACAAAAATTAAATTTTGAAAAATGAAAATTATAAAAATATAAAAATTACAAAAAGTAAAAATCAAATAAAAAATAAAAATAAGAATTAAAAATTATAAAAAAACCCAAATTGTCAAAAGTAAAAAGTCCGATTTGAAATGAAAAAGAAATTAAATTTATAAGTTATAAAAATATTGAATAAAAAAGTTAATGATCAAATTTAATATAAAAAAATTAATAAATGTAAATTGCAAAAATTTCAAAAAATAATGAAAACTGCATTTTATGAAATATGTTAAATAAAAAATTTTTACCAACTTATTTTTCTAATATAAAATGATAATTCTGTAATAAAATAAATATAAATATTGATATCTATAAAATCTCAAAAGAGCAATAATATTGTACTATTCAATCTTAGATTACAATATTATTGCTCTTTTGAAAAAATTTATTTAAAATTTATATAAACTATATAAGCCATCCACCATTTACTGAAATAATTTGTCCTGTTGTATAATCATCTTCTATTAACCACTTTATACATTTTGATATTGCATTTGGATTACCAATTCTTTCTAATGGTATTTCTTGCTTAATTTCTTGTAGCTCTTCTTCTGATAAATGTGAATTCATACTTGTGTCAATTATTCCAGGTGCAATACTGTTCACTCTAATATTTGATGGTCCAAGCTCTTTTGCTAAAGATTTTGTCATTGCATCCAATCCCGCCTTTGAAACAGAATAATGTGCTTCACAAGATCCTCCTGTTATTCCCCATATAGATGATATATTTATAATACAACCACTTTTATGGTGAATCATTGATGGTAATGTATCTTTTATTGTATAAAATGCTGATGTTAAATTTGTTTGAATCATATTATTCCATTCTATGTCTGATATATCTGTAAATAATTTGATCTGCGATATTCCAGCATTATTTATTAATACATCAATTTTGTGATATTTATTGATACAATAATTAACCAAGCCTGTAACTTCAATATGATTTGAAACATCAGCCTGATATATATCTATATTTATATTTTGTTTTAATAAATTTTCTTGAATTTTTCTTGCTTCGTTTTCTGAATTATTATAATTTAAAATAACATTATATCCATCTTTTGCAAGAGCCTCAACAATATTTGCTCCAATTCCCCTTGAACCTCCTGTAACAAGAACTACTTTAGACATTTATATCACTCCTTTTAGTAACATAACAAAAAATCAGACAAGTTTTAAACAAGCCTGATTTTAAGTATTGGAGCCACTTGTCTGAATCGAACAGACGACCTACTGATTACAAGTCAGTTGCTCTACCAGCTGAGCTAAAGTGGCATTATTAAGTTGTGGTGACCCGTACGAGAATCGAACTCATGTCTCCGCCGTGAAAGGGCGATGTCTTAACCGCTTGACCAACGGGCCTTAAAATAATATGAATGTTTAGGATTTTTTTCAATCCTAAACATTTGGTGAGCCATCGCAGACTCGAACTGCGGACAACTTGATTAAAAGTCAAGTGCTCTACCACCTGAGCTAATGACCCAAATGATTCATATTATTTTTTGTTGCATTGCTGAATGCAAGACTTATTATAAACTGGATTTTTATAATTGTCAATACATTTTTTAAATTTTTTTAAAAATTTTTAAATCTTGATTTGCTATACAAAATTTAATGCGATTGACATACTTGTTTATAACCATCCGGCATTCACAAAGATTGACAAAAATCAATCAATGCATATAGAATAACAAATTTTTCTATAAAAATCAAGTATTTTTTTAATTTTTTTTAAATCAATTTTCCTAAAATAATTCCTACAAATGAAGATCAAATAATAGATTTTCCCAAAATACAAAAAAAGAAGAAGGCATGAGATAATCTCATGCCTTCTTCTCTTTTGGTCCTTATTTCTTTACTAACTCCAAAATTTCTTTAGGAAGATATTTGGAAACATCCTTATTGTTCCTGAGCAATTCCATAACCATACTCGAACTGATATTTCCTAAATTACCTGCCCTAATGTAAACTGTGTCAAGTCCCGATATTTCCTCGTTAATAGATGCCATGTTTTCTTCGTATTCATAGTCCATACCATTTCTGATACCTCTAACTAAAAACGTAGAATTATGGTCTAACGCAACATCTACAGAAAGATTATCGTAGGAGATAACTGTTACATTGTTCAAGTTCTCGTGAATAAGCACTTGCTCAATGGCTCTTTGCATTAACTCCTTATCAAATCTCCGGGCTTTTTTTGGATGGACACCAATTCCAACTACCACTTTATCAAAAAGCTGGGCAGATTTTGCAATTACATGTAAGTGTCCATTTGTAAATGGGTCGAAACTTCCTGCATAAAAACCAATTTTCATTTATAAAGCCTCCTTCAATTGTTTGGAGGTTTTACCCTCCAAGATTTTATACTTTTTGGGCAACAAAATTTATATTTTTAAAGTATAGCACGTTTCACATTATTTTGCAAATTGAATATTGTTTTTAGACACAAAAAAATCAACCAGATTTTTATTTTCTGATTGATTTTTTCTCTCTGTTCTATTAGTTTGAACAGATACATCATTGGTGCAACTGGAGGGATTCGAACCCCCGACCTTCCGGTTCGTAGCCGAACGCTCTATCCAGCTAAGCTACAGTTGCATCTCAATGTATAAAATTTTATATCATTTCTCCTTTACTGTCAAGAGCTAATTTCAATCTTTTATAAAGTTTTTATCTTTATTGATTAACAATTTAACTTAAATAATATAAACCAGGACCGTCCCTCTTTTTTATCTTCAAGGACCGTCCCAAGATTTAATTTAAAAATAAAAAGGTAATAGAATAAATTCTATTACCTTTTATTTTTTAATATATATTTCTCCTTTTATGCTCTTCTTTTTCTATCAACTCTTATTTTTTCTACTCCTAAAATTACTACTGCGAATATTGCTAATATACAATTTGCAATTTGTATTCCATATGTTATACCACCTGTTTTTACTGTTATCATAATCTGAGCATTATCTATATCATCTTCATTAGGATCTTTATTTCCTGGTGTAGAATCTATATCTGGAGTATCACTTTCGTTGTAATTTTCTAATATTTCAGCTGTATTTGTTTTTGTTCCTATGTTTGTTGCTGAATTATTCCATGTTAATACTAATTTAACTGTAGCTGTTTGTCCTGGCTCTATCATTACATTTTCTAACTCATCAGTAACAACATTTCCATCTTGTTCATACCAATTTACATTATCGTTTTTCTCAAACTTAAATCCACTTGGTAAGTAGTCAATTATCTTCTTAGCTGTTCCGGCTATTTCTCCTTCATTTTTAATTGTAATTCCATATTCTACTTTAATTACAGAACTTTCAATTTCACTACGTTTTAGATCAACTTTTGTTACATTTTTATTATTATTTTCAGCTGTATTTCCTGTTTCTTTTACAGTTTCTTGTCCGTCTTTAATTACAACTACTTTAGTTATATATTTACTTAAACTTAAGTCAAAGTATTTAACTTTTACACTTCTCCAGTCTTGATCATCTTCGCCTTCTATCCATTTACCTGGAGTTGAATCTATATCATCAACCTTTTCTCCATCTTTATTTACTTGGTTCATTATTTGAGCTCTATTAGTTACGATTCTATCGCTATTTTCAGGCTCTACAACTTTTAGAACAATTTGTAAATCTTTATAATCAGGAGAATCCATATTTGTTGGAATAAATGGACTTAATATATTTTCTTCTCCATTTGCTTTAGAAAGTAAAGCTGTTCTTACTGTGTTATCTTCTGTTTTTACCCAACCATTGGCAATATTTATTTCATTATCTTCTACAAATTCTAATCCTTGTGGAATTATATCTTCAACAAGCTCTGCATATTGATAAATATTTCCTTCATTGTAGACTCTTATTGTATATGTAATTAAATCATTATCTTCTACATCCAATACTTCATCTGATCTATTATAAGTATAAGTTCCATCAGCTTTGTTTGTGAATCTTGGAGTTTGTGAAGTTATTTCAGTATCATTTACTTTTGTAATAAATTTCTTTAAACTTAAATCTGGTGTTTGTTCAACATTAACAATTTCAATTTTAATATTATTATCAATAACTTTAGCAGTTACTGTTGTTGTAGCACCATTTTCTAATTCTACACTACGTATTACACTATCATTGTAAACATTTCCATCAAGTGATATTCCTGTTACTTTACATTCATTTTCAACTCTTTGTTTCTTAATATGTAGATTTAATTCTTCTTTAAGTTTAATATATTTTTTATTTGTTATTGTACTTGTATCTGAAATTTCTTTTATCTTAATTACTTCTTCAGAATCATCGAAAATTTCTTTTCTATCGATAATTACAATTTTACCATTTTTAGTTGTTTCTTCTTCTTTACCATCAATTTCGAATTTAATTCCACCAACTGCAAATCCTTTATCATCAACTTTTGATAGTTGTAAACTATAATTTCCTACTACTTCAGTATTTGTAAATTCGTATGAATCTTCGTTTTTACTCATATTTGATTTTTCATCAGATAAATAGTACCACTCTAATCCATTTTGATCTTCAACTATTCTATAACTAATAGTTGCTCCTGTGTCATCCATAATTGGTAAATTGTCAATTTCATATTTCCAAGAATTTCCATTTACACTTGAATTCTTTGTATCTATTATTATTTCTTTAGATGTTGTTGTGCTTCCTACTGTTCTATATAAAATAAATTTAATACTTTCTGGTCGTTTTTCATATGCATTGTTATTATCATCCCATTTCTTTGTTATGATAATTCTCTTTGATTGTAATTTGTTTATTAATTCTACTGTATCTGTATTTTTATCTTCTGTAAGTGTTACTGTACCATCACCTTTTACAATTACATAATCACTATTTTCTTGTGTTAATTTTTCACCTTTATCATTTGTTTCTGTTACAGTATATGTTTTATCTAATAATAAGTTTTTAATTTCTGTAGCTACACCATTTCCTGTTGCAACTGATAATACAACTTTGCTTCTATTTAATTTACCATTTGCATCAACATAATATGTTATACCTTTTTCTACGCAAGTTACAGTAAAGTAATATCTTGATTTAATTGTATCAGATATATTCTTTTCTTCTCCATCCTCTGTTACATTAAATACTGTTTTTGTAACATCAAAGCTTCCTGTTACTTGTTCATTTTTAAATATTACATATTTTTGATCACCTGTATAATTTGATTTTATTTCAATTAATTTAAAGTTTTTAATTGCATCTTCTGTTACTTCATATGAAATTTCTTTACCTGTTTCAGAATCATATTTAGGTAAGTTTTCAATTATATAATTCCATTGTGTTCCAGCAGAATTTTGATGTGTCTCTTTATCAATTGTAAATTTGTTTCGATATACTTCTTTACTATCAACATTTCCTACAACTTCTATTACAATTTGATTTGGTATAGTATCTTCATAATTATCCATTATATTTGTCCAAATCTTTTGAACTTCGATACTAACTTTATCATCTGGTACATTAAATGTATTTGTAATTCTAAAGTTATTTTTACTTGTTTCTGATGCTTTTTTAACAGTTTCACCATTTAATAATGTTGCTCCTGATACATCATAGAACTTAAAGTCATCATTGTTTGGTATTACCTCATATACTTCATAATTTATTTCATATAATGCATCATTATATTTTAATAAATCATCACAAGTATATGTCCAATTCATTTCTGCTGTTATATTTACTCTTCTAACTTCTTCTTTTGTATCTGTTCTAATTATTATAAATGTAATATATTTTGGTCTATGGCTTGATTCATATTGATTTCCAACCCATTCTTTTGTAATTGTTAAACCAACTTTTTCATTATTTTTAACTGGTGTATTTGTTATTGTTAATTTTCCTTGATCTACAGTTGGGTTATAAAATCCTGTTTCATCTGCATCTTCACCATATCTTAAGTTTTCTTCTGATATTGTATAAATAATCTTATTACCTTTTGCATCGTATTTTGGTAAGTTTTTAAATGTATATGTCCAATTGTAATCATCAACTTTATTAGCTTCAGTTAATGTTGCTCTCATTTCATTTCCATTTAAATCTTTTGCTGGAGCAGAATTTGCATATAGTACAACATCTATTGATATTGGTCTATGTTCAATATTCATATCTTTATCATTCCATACCTTTTTAATTGGTACTTCTGTGATATCAGAAATTTTATTTCTTACAATTACTGTTCCATCTTTTATTTCTTTTGTTAATTCAACTGTTTTACTATTATATGAAACTGTAAGGTTTATTACATTTCCATCTTTGTCTGTTATAGTAAATCCATCTTCAACTGACTCACCATCTATATTAACCTCTGTTACAGTATATTCATCTAATGCAACATCGCTTAATACTTTCTGTTCATTAGCTTTTACTGGAATTATCATTGGTGTATAATGCTCTTTTCCATCAGCATCTAAGTAGTGTCCATTTGAATTTCTTTTTACAATAACATAATATATTTGATCTGATAATTTATCTGAAACATCATCAATAACTTTTCCTTCAGTATTTAATAATTTTTTAATTATATTAATACTTCCAGTAACCTCAGTATTTGTTATTACAAATTCATTATCTCTTACTTCTTCAATTGTTCCTTGTTCGTAATTTTTAATAGTTGAAGTATCTTCTTCTACTGTATATATAATTTTATCAATACCATTATCTCTATATTCTGGTAATCCAGCTATTGTTATAGTCCAGTTATTTTCTTTTCTTAATGTATATGTATTATAAACTTCATTATCAGCTTTTAATGTTACTTTGATGTCACCTCTTAAATTGTGGCTTTCATTATCAATCCATTTTTTAGTTATTCTTAAAGATCTGCTCTTTAATTTGTTTGTAATTGTTGTATTTACATCTGAATCTGATATTGTATTTGTTTGATTTATATAACTTACTTCAAAATTAGAATTATCAGTAGTTATTTCATTTCCATTTTCATCTGTTTCAATTACTTTGTATGATCTATTTTTAGTTAATCCATTTATTACTTTACTAAAGTTGTTATTTACATTTGGACCTATTGTTAAATTAAATACAGTTTTATTTGATGATATTCCACCTTGTTCATTAACATATCCTTCTGATGTTCCATTATTTAATTGTTCTACTATGAAATGGAATGTTACTTCTGCTGTTCCTGTTATATCTGTTCCTAAATTATTTAAATATTTTTTAGTTACAGTTAAACTTCTTAGCTCTTCTGTATTTGTTATTGTTACACTATCATTTGTTGTTCCTATAACATCACTATTTAGTTTTGTATCTTTTGTATAGTTTGTTGGAACTACAATTTCATCTGCTGTGTATTTTATTTCATTTCCATTTTCATCATATTTATCTAAGTTTTCAAATGAAGCAGTCCATGTATTTGCAGATTTATTATCATCTGGAGCAGTTATTTCTTTTGTAATATTTGTATCAATTTTTTCTCCATTTGGACTTATTTTATATAATTTAATAATTATTTTTTCTGGTCTTAAACCATGTAGATTGTTACTATCATTCCAAATCTTTGTTACATCTAACTTTGTTTTCTCTATTATTTTATTATAAATAATAACACTTACGGCTTCTGAAGAATCATTTATTGTAACTTCTTGAGTATTGTTATTATAAATAATTTCAAATCTTGATGTAAATTGGTTATCATCAGCTTTTGGTTTTCCAGTTACATCTGTTTCTGTAATTTTATATGTTGTTAAAGGTATATTTGTTATTGTTACAGATTCTCCAGCATTTAATTGAATAACCTTTACAGCCTTTGATTCTTTTCCATCGGCATCAATATAATTTCCATTATCTTTTCTAACTACAGTTACATAGTATGGTCCTTTAAATGCATCTGGAACATTTGTTATTGCATTTCCTTGTGAATTTAAAACATATTTACTAATTGTTAATCCACCTAGAACTTCTTTATTTGTTAAAGTTATAGTAACTGAATCATTTGTTGTTTCTGTTGAAACTGGCATTTGGATGTAATTTTTAATTGATTCATTTCCATCTTTATCAAATTCTTTAACTGTATATGTTACTAAATCTGTTCCGTTTTCTTTATATTTTGTTAATCCTGTCCATGTATGTGTCCAATTACCTGATTCATCTGGTAATTTTACTTTTTCTCCAACAGCTACATTATCAGCATATAATTGAACTAATATAGAATCTGGTCTAAATCCATTTGCACCATCATTATCATTCCATACTTTATTTGTAATAACATCTATTGTATCAAGTCTATTTTTTACTGTAGTACTTGCAGATGTTTCAAGTGTTTTTAATGTCATTGTTTGATTATTGTCATATTCAACTATATAATCAGAATTTTGTTTTGTAGCTTCATTTCCATCAGCATTTACCTCTATAACTTTATATGATTTTTCAACAGCTAATCCAGATATTGTTTTACTAAAGTTAGCATCACCATTTGCACCTGTTTTTATAGAGAATATTGCTTTTGCTTTATCATTTGTTAGCTCTCCTGAGCTTGTAACATATCCATCAGATACGCCATTTGTAAATTGCTCTACTATAAAGTAGAAAGTTCTATCAGTTGTAGCTGTAATATCACTATCATTGTTAAATACTTGTTTTGTGATAGTTACACTACCAGTTATTTCTGTATTTGTAACTGTTAAATCTTTTTCTTCTTTTGTATAATGAGAATCTAAATTAATTTCTTTTACTGTATATACAATTTCTGTAACTCCATCATCTTTGTATTTTTTCAAATTAGTAAATACATATGACCATTTATTTGAATCTGTATCAATATTATCTGCAGTTAGTGTTACAGGATCACCATATGCTACTCCATCAGCATATAATTGAAGCGTTACACTTGATGGTCTTACATTATGTTTGTTTGATGAGTCTTCCCAAATTTTGTATACTTTTTTCTCTGTTGTATTTAATGTATTTATAATTGTTGCATTTCCAGATACATTGTCTTTATCAATTAATATATTTTCATTTTCATATGTAATTTGATAATTTACTTTACTTGTATCTATTTCATTTCCAGCTTTATCAACTTCTATAATTGTATATGTTTTTCCATATGTTAAGTTAGAAATTGTTTTACTATATGTAGCTTGGTCATAAGAACCTGTTTGTATAGAATATATACAAGTAGAATCTTTATATGCTTTTACACTTCCGTCGCTTGAAACATATCCATCATTACCTTGTTTTATAACAAAGTAATATGTTCCATTTGCTGAAGATGTAATATCAGCTCCATAATTCATTACTCTCTTAGTTACTGTAATTTGTCCTACATTTTCTTTATTTGTAATTGTTTGACTTATTGTTGAACCATCATTTGTTGTGTCTCCTACAGTAACTGTATAATTAGCTTCTAAATTGTCAACCTCGGCTACTGTATATATTATTTCATTTCCTTCATCATCTGTTTTTCTTAAGTCTGTAAATGTATATACCCATTTTGATAAATCACCATTTAATGCATTGTTTGCAGAAATTGTTATTGTTTTACCATCAACAGGTTTACCATTTGCATATAATTGAAGTGTTATTTCTGTTGGTCTTATATTATGTTTGTTTGACTCGTCATCCCATACTTTAGTTACTGTTACATTTATTAATTTTAATTTATTAATTACTTCAAATTTATATGTTGTATTTTCATCTATAACATTATTTATTGATGGGTTATATGCAACTAGGTATTTTGAATTTGAATTTGTAATTTCAATTCCATCTGCATTTGTTTCGATAACTTGATATGTTCTTCCTAATATTAAATTATCTATTTCAAGTTTATTATTTTCACTTGGATTAATGCTCCATAATACACTAGCAAGATCATTATATGTACTTAATGAATTTATAAATACATATGAAGAAACTTTGTTATTGCTATCATGTAACACATATTTGTTTGTTGTTGTATCTTTTATTACAAAATAGAATTTTTCATTTGTCGTTGAAGATACATCATTTTCTCTATGTTTTACAGTTTTTGTTAATTCAATTTTTCCTGTTCTTTCTTTGTTTGTTATTGTTACTACTTTATATCCATTTGAATCTGTTGATTCTACAGAATCGCTTGTTACATAATTATTTATGTTTCCTTCATTATTTCCATTTTCATCAACTTCTACAAATGTATATTCAAGTAAATTACCATTTTCATATTTAGGTAATCCTGAAACTACTGTTCCCCAAGTATCTCCATTTCCAGAAAGTTCTATTGGATTTCCATATGCTACATATGCATCTGAACTTCCAGCTGTGCGTTTCATTAATTGAACTTTAATGCTTGATGGTCTAATTCCATGGAAGTTACTATTATCATCCCAAACTTTATTTACTGTAATTTGAGTTTCTTGTTTTTCAACCCATATACCAACTTTTGCAGATTCAGCAACTAGCGTATCGCCAACTTCTCCTGTTATTTTGTTAACAGTTGTTCTATTGTAGGCAAAGTTGTTCCATGCTATTTTTCCTTCACCTGAAGCTTCAATCCAGTTGCCTGTTGGTAATGTTGCTTTAAATACTATTTTTATTGTTTGATCTGTATCAAGCTGTATATCTTCATTAAATGCAATTCTCATATTTACATCAGAATTACTATTATATGTAGAATGCCATGTTGTAATTTCACTGCTTCCTTTATTCCAATCTGATCTATCTGAAGATATTACTCCTTTGTAATCAGAAAAATCTATTTGATATTCATCATTTCCTACTGTTTTAATTGTTTGATTGTTTTCATTAACAATTTTTATTTCTGCTATCTCTTTAAATTTAAGACTAAATGCAGATTCTCTTCCTGTTGTTGTTTCTGTTGATAAGTATTTATCTCCTACATATGGTAATCTATCAATTATAACTAACTTTTTAACATATGAAGGTGAGTCATTTTTTATATTTAATGTATATTTAATATCTTCTCCAACTTTAGCCTCAATTTTATTGTTGTCTGTTTCTGCACTAGAAGCTTTTTGGTAACCGTCTTGTTGCTCTTCATAAAGCTCTACTTCTTTAGAAGCTGTCGTAACATTTGCTGAACCAACTATTACATAATCTTGTGCATGTAATGCCTTTTTACCTTCAAAAGTTGTAACATCATCATTTGAATCCGTTTCATACTCTCCATTTATTATTAAATATGTATCATTAACTGCAACACTTGATTTTGCTGTGGTTCCAGGTAATTTACAAGAAATTAGAAATTCTATATATTCACCAGGTTCTAATTTAAACTCCTCATCTGTAAAATGCCATGAAATTACATTTCTTGTTTCTCCATCTATAACAGTTGTAGAATGTGTTGGCTCTATATATGTGCCATCATATGCACTATATGTTTTACTTCCTGTCGATTTTACGACTGTAAATGATGGATAATATTTAGTTTCACCATCTGTGCTCTCACTATATAAATTATCATATTCATATCCTACTGGTAATACATCTGAAATCGTATAATCTGATATTGCATTTGCATTTGTAGCAGTATCATTAAATGCCTTAAAAGTCCATACCAAACGGCTATTTTCGTTTGCATGTTCACTTAATTTTGGATTTACACCATCCATTGTTGTTGTTGAAGATCCATAAGCACCCTTATATTTCTTTGTTAATCCAGGGTAAGCTTTTTCTTTAATAACATTTACTGTAGCTGTATCTGAAATTGTGTTATTATTATATGTTATTGAAGCTGTATTTTTTGCACTTAATGTATCAACTGTTATATTACCATTTGATTTTACTAGGTAATATACGGTGAAGTTACTTTGATGATAGTCTTTTCTGTATTTGCTTGGTTTTATTTTTATTGTCATTGTATTTCCATTTGTTGTTACTGAATATTTATCAACAGTATCTTCTGCATTATTATCACTGCCATCGTCTTTTACTAGTGTTGCTGTATTCCACTGATCTAATTCATTTGTCATTTTTAATATTGGTAATCCATCATATCCATCAACACCCTCTGTAACATAACTAAAATTGTTATTTAATGTATCTTTTATTTCTATTTCGTCATTTATCCATCCTTTTGTATTAAATGTTACTTTGTATACTAAATAGTTGTCATCAAATTTACTTGCCAATACATCTAATGTATCTACAAAAGATTGATTTATTGAAACATTTGCCTTACTTGTTAATGCAACACTTTTATTTATATCGTTTATTGTCTTTTTACCATATAATGTTTCTGATTTCACAGTGTCATTTTCATTACTTATTGTATTTGTAACTTTTTTAAAGTTTGAATTTGTTGTAACTAATGAAAATTCAAATATTTTTGTTTCATCAATACCTAATGAAAATCCATTGTTATCAACACCTTCAGAATACCATAATTCATAAGCTATATTTCTTTTTTCATAATTTGCAGTTCTAATTGAAACTCCTCCGTTCCACCAATCAATATGTGCTGTTGTAAATGTTCCTTTATATACATTATTATTGTCATAAACATTTATTCGTACATGTGCTGAATCGGCTGAACTGTCTGTTCCTGTTATTACTGTTCCAGTTGCTGGATCATAATATTTTGTACCTGGTGCTATTTGTGTACCATCATCTGGTTTTTCTTTTAGTGTTATATTATTTATAACTTCTCCACTTGTATTTTTTATATTTGTTCTATACACAACAGTATAATTTTCTCCTATAAGTGGAATTTTAGATTGATCTGTTTCTAATTTTCCGCTTGTATTTTCATATACTTTGTTTCCGTTATTATCAAATATTTTGTAAACATATTTTTCAACTTCCATTTCTTTTGTTGGTTTGACACGAATAATAGCTGTTGATTCTTTTTTTAGATTTTCTATTTTGGCAGTATTTTTTATTGGTGTTATTGTTGTTATTTTGCCTGTATTAACTGTACCAAATACATGTAATGTAACTGTTTGTCCATTTGCTAATGTTGTATTACCATTTAAAGAGTCAATTGTCCATGTTAATTTAACGCCACCGTCAACATTTTCTGTTGTAATATTTGCTGTATAATGAGTATCTTCATCATCACCAATTGTATAATATACATTCGATGGATCCCATGCTATTGTTGATGGAATTACATCGACCATTACTACATTGTTTCCAGATAAATCGTAATCATCACCTTTATTTTTTAAATACATTGTATATTCTATTGAATCACCATTATTCGCTTCTATCTCGCCTTTTGGACTTGTTACTCTATTTCCATTTTCAATTTTATTTACATATTTTGAAAAATTAAATGGATCTTCTACTTGTATTCCTTCAAAATCACTTTTATCTATAAATACAGCAGTATTTGAAATCCATCCAGTAACAGTTCCATCAACTTCACATGTTATAGTAAATTTCTTGCTCTCTCCTGGCTGTAAATTAATTCCTGTAAATTTAATAACACCATTTTCATAACTTACACTAACATCTGTATTTTCACCCACACTTGCGGAAATATATTTTACACCATTTGGTAATTCATCTGTTATTTCTTTATCAGTTAGTGGTCCAGCGCCTGTATTTGTAACAGTTATTGTATATGTTAAAGTTCTATCTTTATCATTTGCTGGAAAATAATTTTTATCTACACTTTTATCAATTGTATAATCTTCTAATTTTTTTACTGGTATTGATACAGTTTTATCAAAGAATGTATTATTAATTTGTTGTATTTGATCTGATGTTACTTCTACAGTCATTATTAATACTATTTTTCCATCTGCTCCTATTGTGGCTGTTCCTTTTACTGATCCAGTATTTTCATCATATTCCCAAGTTGCATTACTTACATTTTTACTTAAACTATTATCAATACTTGAACTTATATATTTTGTATTAGCTGGTATATAATCTGTATAATTAATTGTTCCTGCCTCTAGTCCAGTATTATCAATTGTCATTCTATATGTAATAGTATCTCCTTTTGTTACATAGTCAGTTACATTTCCACCATTAACAGATATTATTTCTTTATTATAACTGTATATTGGTCCTTGATCTTTTTCAATAGTAGTTGAAGCTGTAGATCTATCTGCAGTTATTGTATCAAATTGAGTAATATATTCTGAGTTTAAATCATTTGTTAATGTTACCTCACTACCTTTAGCAATATTAGTTCCATTATTTTTTATTAAACTTGCTATATCAAAACCAATAGTATAATTATTTGAATGTGTAAAATCATTTATTTCATTTGCTGAATCTAGTGTATATGTTATCTTTAATTTTCTTATATTGTTTGTACCACTATCAGCTTGAATAATTGAATAATCTACATTACTATCAGATAATCCTGTTCCCGAAACAGTTAAATAGCTTTTTAAAGTTTCTAGATCTGATATATCTATTCCAGCAGGAATATTTATAATATCAGAAACATTTACCTTTCCATTTATTGTTGCATTTGCAGAATTACTTATATCAAGATTTCCTCTTAATATATATGTAAGTTTTTCATTCAATTCATTTCCATTCTCATCTCTTATTACTTTTCCATCAGATGATATAGTTAATTTATTGTGATTAACAATCTTTGTATTTGAATAATTTATATCTCCATATGCTGTTAAATCTGCTTCAATTAAACCACCATGTGTTGCAGAATTTGTAACCATTGTTACAGTAGTTTTATTTTCGCTATTTTTATGTCCACCTAAATCAAATGATAATGATGTACCATTTTTCCAACCTGTAACAATTAAGTCATATGCAGATTTATTACTATTATAAGCGATAGTTACTCTAATTATATTTCCATTTGAATTTAATTCAATATAATCTCCATTCTTGCTAAAACCATCAATTACAAAATCAGCATTATCCATTTTAATTACATAATCTTCTCCACTATGAGATTCTGCTGATGTAGTAAGTGCAACATGTAATGTTACATCTTTTCCTACCGGTGCAGTATTAATAGTTACTCTTTGTCCACTATTATCTACAGCTTGGAACTCAAGAGTACCATCAGCAATTTTGTCATTTCCACTTCCAGCTGCATCTGAAGTGTTCTTGCTAACTTGTGTAAAAACAGCTATGCCAACAACAGCTGCAACTATTACTGCTATTAACACAATTGCTTTCACTTTGAAATTTTTAATTTTTTCCATTGATATAGCCTCCATATTTTTTATTTTATAAGACAATTATAATTATATTTTTTGCTTTGTAAAATCTAGTATTTTGTCTAATTTTATTGTATTTTTTACGGAACGACTTATTATATCAATTTGTTACAAATTTATTATATTTTCATTACACTTTATTTACACCTTCATGTAAATGTGAATTCTTTTCAATGAACTTTACCTTGACTTTATATTCCCTAAGCGTTTTCGTTTTTATGCATTTACTAAACCTAAAACTAAAATTCCAATATTATTATTATAAATTTCATTGAATTGTGAAATTGGTAGTGGATTTTCTCCTAATCCAGCTTCTACTGTATATCCTGGTCTAATATACTCTTGTATAAACCAATCTTTATATCCAGCAAAACTTGAATTGTATGGTACTTCTGTTAATAAATATCCACTTACCTTTGCAAAGTTTTCACCAATTATTTTTGCACTTTCTGGTGCCAAGTTTTGAAAATTCCAATATATTTCTTTTCCCTGTGTATGATACGCAATTACTAATTTAAAATTATTTTTTAATGTAAAATCATATATTGCCCTAGACTCTGGCTCACTAATTGGTGCTGTTCCAACATAGTTTTTAGGAGCTGGCGTTGTATACCCTTGCAAAAATTTTATTTTTTTTGCTTGTTTCCACCCAGCTGGAAATTGTAAGTTTAAATCCACACCATTTATATTTGCCTTCCAACCACCTGGAAATGGAATTTCTGGAAAATTATCTGCAATTTGAACCGCATTTTTATATGCGTTTTCCACATTTTTTATACTACCTGTGACTAAGTCCACTCCATCTGGATTAACCATTGGAACTATATACAATGAAGTATCATAATACAAAGCTTGTGCATTATATCCAAATATATTTTTATTTTCCACAAAAGCTTGTGCATACTCTTCCAAAAATTTCATAAGAACAGGACTAGTTATCCATTCATTTGCATGGAATGCAGCTGAATAAAAGACTTTTTTATTACCATTACCTATTTTTATATATGGTATAGATTTATTTAAAACACTTCTCCCAATTTCACCGATTTCTAAAAATGGATATATCAATTTTAAGTTTCGAATATCTTCTTCAAGAATATTTGAAGTATACTCCACTTTTGTATTCACAATACTCCTTACGGGGATAACAATTTCCATTCCTGGCATTATATTATATATATTTATCTTTGGATTTGCGCTAATTATTCTTTCTATACTTATATTATAATTTTCAATTATTTTATAAATATTATCACTCTGTTCTATTTTATAAACTATATATCCCAATTTAATATCCTCCTATATTTTTAGTATTTACTTAATATTATTCATTAAAGATATTAATAGCACAAAAAATAAAAGACCTCATAATGAGGTCTTTTATTGCATAGGCATATTTTTTACTTATGTTTTTTACAATTGAGGTGTCATTTTATACATGGACTTGCAAAAATCGTCAAGTTCCATAATTACAGTTCCTGTTCTTCCGTTTTCCTTCATGATTCTGTATTTATCTCTCCCCAATTTTTCGAGAATAACAAATGTGTCTCCAAGACTGATTGTCTCATTTTCACCAGAATCATCTACTTCAAGTGGAATTACAAACACTCCATTATACCAAAAAGCAATATCTCCTATATCTGGATAAGTGTAAAAGCTCATATACGTAAAATGTCTTACATCATAAAGATACACAAAAGAATTATAATTTTCAATTTTGATATAATATATACCAGCATCATAGCTAATCATATATTTATTATTCCCTACGGATTTCAAAACTGTAAATACATCTCCATTTGTTAAGAATTTCACGCATTTTCCACTTTCATCATAAAGCATATACAACGATTGTGTACTGTCATACTGCACCACTTGTCCAAATTCATACCGAGCAGGTGGCCATTCTATATCACTATGGCCTGCTGCTTTTTTTGCATAATATTGCAATAGCAAAATAGCATCATCAACATTAATCTCATTGTCACAATTTACATCGTATAATTCTTCTGTAACACTCTCGCTAATGCCCGCAGCCGTTTTAGCATAATGCTGTAAAATTCCAACAGCATCATCAACATTAATCTCATTGTCACAATTTACATCACCAACAACAAAATCATCTGCTAAAAAAGCATACGCCTTTGTGCTCATGGTAGAAACCACTGTCAAAAAAATAAGAATCACCATCAAAATACTCAACAAAACTTTTGCCTTTTTTTTCATTTTACTCTCCTTTTTAACATTGCCTATGCGGTTTGCCTGAACAGATTTTTATTATATCACCATTTAACATAATTTGTCAATTAAGCAATGCAAGTAAAACCACATTGTGTCACAACACAATGTGGTTTTCATTTATAAGGTTTATTATTTCTTACTTTTTCTTTTTACAATGATTATTAAACTAATCGTTGATACTGTTAATACAACAATTGAAACAATTATAGCATCTCCAGTTTTTACAGTTGTTTTTATATCTCTTATTATTTCTTGTGAATTTCCATTTTTAATATCATCTATTACATCATTTACTGTTTTATCAATTTTAAGCTCTACTACTGCATTATCTTCATTGTCTTCAAGTGTTGTTTCATCAAAGTTTGCTTCATTTTGAGTATCTGTTATTTTAACATTATTAATTTTTTCACCTTTATTTTGGGTATCATTTTTCCATTTTAGTACTACAACATATTCTTTATATTCTCCTGGATTTATTAATTCAGTTTCTAATACATATTTTCCATCAACTAAATTCCATTCATCTGCATTTTCTTCTGCAAATTCAAATCCATCAGGTATATTTTCCTCTATTATTGCTTTTCCGGCTAATTTTTCAGTATTTGTAACTTTTATTTTATATTCAACTTTTATTGTTGTATCACTTACATCTTTATACTCTAATGTTATTATTGGCATTTCTGATTCAAGAGCTTGCTCTTTATTATTAACTACTATTTTACTAATCTCTTTTTCAATTTTAAAATTAAATTTAATTTTTCTATAATAATAAATTACTACAGTCTCTTCTTCAGACAATTCGCCTTCGCTATTATTTGGATATTTTTCCTCAACAAGTTCATAATATTTTATATCTGATGGTTGAGTCCTATATTTTTCACCTATATATCCACTTCCAGTTGTATCTTCTGTTAATGGTTTATCTGTTCCATCTTCTAAGTTCTTTACAATAATTTTACCAGGAATTCGTTTAAATTCTACTTCAATATGTTTATTTTCTTGCATGTTTTTAAAATACTCATCTGGTATTCTAACATTTTTTTCATCTTTAATCATACCATTATCGTTAATATAATCAATACTTACACCATTTATTTTTATCTGTTTTATTTCAAATCCGTAATCAGGAATAATTTCAATTGCCTTTTTATTGTTATTACCTCTTAATACTGTTTCATATGGCATTTCATCCTCTCCAGATATTGTTCCGCCTTTTTTAGTTATAATATTTCCTTCTTTATCTACTAATTTCATTTCAATTACATCTGTTGTTATTTTATATTCTTTATTATACCAATATACTATTGTTATATCTTCTTTTGTCATTTTTCCACTGCTATTTGTTGGCTCTGGATCTACTGAAACATATCCTTCAATATCTGGTCTTGTTTCATTATATTTATCATTTACATACCCATTTATAATTTTTGTATCTATTTTATCAATATTTTCTTTTGTATACGCATCTTTATATTCAACAATTACTCTTGCTGGTATTCTTTCAAATTCTACTATTACATGCTTATCTTCATTTACATCTTTAAAAAATGCTTTTTCATCATTGTCATCTGTTCCAGATGTAATAATTACTTTTTCTCCATCTTTTTGTAATTGATTTATATCATATTTAATTCCATTTATTGTAATTTCTTTTATTCTATATCCATCATCAGGAATTATCTCAATTTTCTTTTTGTTGTATCCCATTTTGTTTATTTTTTCATAAATTGTTTCCACTTTACTTCCATCTTCTGATGTTATATATTCTTTAGAAATTGTTCCTCCATCTACTTTTTTTGTTTCGTATTCATTTGTTTGGTCATTAAATATTTTTTCATCATGTGGTCTTACTTCTGTTGTTACATTATATTGTTTTTCATAATAATATCTAACTTCAACAACATTGTTTTGTTTACATGTAACATTTTTATTATTTTCATCTTTTCCAGCAATAATTAAATTTTCGTTTGTTGATTCTGGACCATTTACTGAAATCATATTTTCATAATTTTTTCTAACTGTATTAGCTAATTCTCCTACATATCCAGGAACTGTTTCTTCATCAAGAATTTTTCCTTTATTCAAGGTTAAACCATCTTTTATATCACTTTCATCAATTTCAATATGTTTTACAATTATTCCAGATGAAATTTTTTCATACCAATAAATTATAGTTAAAGTATCTGCATACATTGTACCATTTACATATGTTTTATCATTTGTTTCTACTCCATTATATTTATTCATTGCTTCCTTAATATCATCTGTTATACTATTAGATTCTGCTGTTTTATAATTTGTTATGGCTTTTCTTGAAGTTTCAAAGTGCTCTCCTTCATATCCTGTTATTTCTTCGTAATCTTTTCCATCTGATGTCTTATATAATACATTTTCTGTACCTTTTTCTAAATATTTTATTATTACATTAGATTTTTTACGGAATTCAACTTCAACATGCTTATCACTTTGCATTCCATTATTTCCATCTGTTAAATATTCTTTTGGTAATATTACACTGCCATCATCTTCTTTTGACAATTTTGTAATATCAACCTCTACTCCAGTAGTATCATCTTTACTGTTTTTAATAACTATTTTTACTACTTCATATTCAACTGTATTTCCTTGATCATCAGTTGTTTTTGATGGTGTTATTTTAATTTCTTTTTGTGGTATATCTCCCTTAAATACTTTTTCATAAGGTGCTTCATCTTCACCACTTATTTCTCCACCTTTTACTGATTCTTTTTTATCACCATTTTTATACACTTCAGAATGTTCAATTACATTTGTTGTTATTTTAAATTGTGATCTATAATATACATTTATTCTATTTTGCTCTTCATTTTCAGTTATAGTTAATTTCGTTTTATTTCCATCACCTGCTGGTGTTACTTTTTCAAATACATAACCTTCTGCTTTATCTGGATAATCTGTTATTATCGTTCCATATGTTGCTTTTTGATCTGTTATTGCATTTGATACTTTTTCAACACCATCATAATAATAGTGGATACTGTAGTTGTATGATCTATAATTATAGTAATAATATACATTAAGCTCTCCATTAATATATCTTCCACTTATTTTACCTGATACTGATTTTAATTCATATATATTGGCCACATTATTGCTTTCTTTTGTTGAATATACTTCTCCAACATAGTCATTTTTTACTTCATTTTCTACAACTTTTCCATCTTTAGAAGGAACTTTAACTGCAGTATTGCCATATTCTTCACCAGTACCTTCTATATAATGATGTACAATTACTGTTCCCATTGCTGGTTCAAATTCTACAATTATGTGTTTATTTTCTGTTACATTTGTAAATGTTGTTAATGTTACATTTCCATTATCATCTTTTGTTGCATTTATTTCAGCATTATCTACTGCATCTTTTCCATATATTATTGTTTCGGTTTTAATTCCAGAATCATTTGTACTTTGTAATTTTATTTGTTTAACAGTATAATTTTCGTCTGGTTTTGCAATTATTGTTTGAGTACTATTTTCATTTTGTTTTACTGTTTCAATATATTTTATTGAATTTTGCTCTGGATATTTTTCATTGTAATCTCCAGTTATTGTACCACCTTCAACTTGTACTTCTGCTTTTTCATTTGTTAATAAATCTGTTCTATTTTCTGTATGTTTTTTTACTTGAGTTGTTATTGTATGACCTTTTGTATTGTAATAATATGTTACTTCAGAATTTTTATCAAAATGTAATGTTTCATCTATTGTAGCACCTTCTTTTATGTCTGTTACAACATTAACGAAATTATAATTATTTATTAAATCATTATAATTTTTGTTTTGATCAATATCAAATTCAGCGTTCGAAGTTATTTTATATGTATTATTTTGATTATCAATTGATACTATTGGTGCATATGAATATTTTTCATCATCTTTTAAAGATGTACTTGTTCCTTCTAAATAATGATGAACTGTTAGTGTTATATCTTTTGGTTCATAATAATATGTAATCTCCTGTGTTTCCGCTTTAAATTCACCTGTTGCATTTTGTGGAATAACATATTCATTATTTTCATTTTTTTCAAGTGTAACATCTGTTAAGTCTGTTTTTGGAGATGTTGTATATTGCTCTCCTACTGGTTTTGATTGAGTTTCATCTGGTGCAACTGGTACTGTTGTGTATGTTCCGTCTATGTTTTTTAAGTAGTGGTGCACTATAATATTTCCAGCCTTTTTATTTGTAAGTTCAATATCTACTGGTGCTCTATTTGTTGCAATTCTGTATGCTCTTTTTCCTCCAATTAATATTGTATTTCCTTTGGCATTAACTATATAATTTTCTTTTTCATCTGTAGTTGTTATGTTCTTTACATAAAAGTCTTTATTTAACTGAATAATAATTCCCTTCTCTTCATCACTTTCATCACTGTATGTATAACCATTTTCTCCTGTACTTTCATCAATCTTTATTTTATTTCCACAACCGGAAATAATAATATCATCATTATCAAGCAACTTTATTCCATGAATTGTAGATGATCCGCCATCAAATCCAACAGCTCTTACAATTTTTCCATCTTGATTACATTCCAAAACGAATATTGTTGATTCAGAAGTATCTTCAGCATATTTATTCTCAATTACTATATCTTTTCCGTCAGCAGTGTACTCTCCCGAAATAGTATACGGTGATGATTTAAAAAGAAAACTTACTACTATATAATTGCCATTTTCTTTTTTTTCTACTTGCCTCATATATGTATTATTCATATCGCTTGGAATATCTAAGTTAACATCCGTAACATTACCATCAAAATCTACAATATACGGTGTAAAACCTATAGTACCACTTACAAATGTTTTTACTGAAAATATATATTTATCCTCATCAAGTTCTACACTTAAAATCTCGTAACTTTGTAAATTATTTCCTGATAATTGAATTGCTCTAATTACTTTTCCATTTTTATTATAATGTATAATTGCATCTCCAGTAACACTTATTTTTTCTTGTGATTCTGTATCATCTTCACTAAATTCAACATTATCACCAAATGTACCATTTATAATATATGATCCATCTTTTAAAGTCTTTATCCAAATAATTCTACCAGATTTTTGACAATTTCCGATTCTTTCTACTCCTGTAACTTTTCCATTTTTATTTAACTTTATTATTATTGGGCATGTACTTCTGTTTAATGCTTCTATCGTAATGTCTTCTTCTGAGTTTTCTATTATATCTTTACTTATAGTTAAATCTCCACCTATATAGCCGACGGCATAATACATACCATTTGAAACCTCTTCTATGTCATATATATCTACATATCCGCTTTTAGCTAATGTCGTTTCCCATTCAAGTTCATTTTTCGAATTATATTTAGATATTATATCAAACAATCTATCATCTTGTTTTTTGATATTTATATGTCCACCATCAGATGTTACTTTATTACAAGAGTGTCCAAATAGACTACCTACATCATCAGCCTTCCACGCTTCGGTTATATCAGCATTTTTTATCTCAAATGTTTTGCTCCATGCTTCATAATAATATCCATCAGGAGATTGAACCTCTTTTATAATATATTTTCCAATAGGAAGGTTTGCTACAACTTGTCCATTTTCATCACTTTCAATTACATACAATTCATTGCCATTTATATTTTTTAAACTGCCTAGTATATTTCCGTCAATATCTTTTGCAGGCTCTTCAATAGTATTATCATCTTGTGATGTTATTTTACTTATTGTAAATTTAGCTCCTGGTAGAATATCACCTTCTTCATTTTTCTTAGTTAATACAAATGGCGCTTTTCTTTCAAAAATTACTTGTATGTGAATATCTTCAATTACATTTTTAAATGTATCTAGTATTACATTTCCATATTCATTCTCTGTAAAATCATTATATTCTTCGTTATTTATTATTATTTTATCGACTTTATAATTTGAAAATGGTTTCATCTCTATATTTATAGTTGAATTCTCGCCATGTTTTACACTTTCAACAAATTTTATGTTTTCAGTTTCTGTATTTTCTCCAGAAATTGTTCCCACAGATCTACTACCTTCTGAATTTTCTAATACCTCTGTTGTTATTTTATAATATTTATATGGGTTTTTTATTTGAATTCTAACAACTTCATTAACAATCTCATCTGGAGTCTCATTGTTTACAAATTCGAGTGTTGGATACTCATCTTCAACATGTACCCAATTTGCAATAACATCTTTTGGGTCTACGCCAGCTTGTAATAAATCTACAAAATCTTGTGATTTCATATATTCTTTTGATTTAGGAATTACACCACTAACCTGATCCGATATATCACATACTCCAGGGAAACTACTTCCACTTTGATAAAAATCATTTAATATTCCATCCACACTATTACCCAGAGTTGTACCTACAATATTTCCCCCCTTAGTACAGCTTAGTTTACCAATGTTATAGCAATATCTAACATATCTTATTGCACTTCCACATATTCCACCTACTTTTGTTGTACCTGTAATAGCGCCTGTATTGTAGCATTGTCTTATAACATTTGAAGAAACAGTTGATCCAATAATTCCACCTATATTTGTTTTTCCTAATATATTACCAGTATTATAGCATCCAATTACAGTTTTAATACTATTTGCACTACGACCAATTATTCCCCCTATATAATCAGCTCCAGATATTTCCCCAGTATTATAACATCTGTTTATTAAAAAACTATCATTCTTCATATCCATATTAAGTCCAACTATTCCACCAGCAAAATTAACCGAAGCTGTAATTTTACCAGTATTATAACAATTTGTTATAATACTACTCGTTTTTGCTCTTGATCTTCCAACAATTCCTCCTATATTTTGTTTTCCAGTAATATTTCCACTGTTATAACAATTATATATTTTTGTGTCGTTGTTAATATAACCAGAAATACCACCTACGGTAGTTGCTTCATTAGCAATTACATTTGCGCTATTATAACAATTATATATTTGAGAACTACTACTACCTCTAATTAAAGCACCAGCACCATTTTGTTCTTCACTATGAATTTCTCCACCATTCAGTCCTAAGTTTGCCACTTTGGCATCAGAAATTTTACCGAATAATCCAGCATACTTGTTCTGATATATATTCTTAATTTCATATCCATTTCCTTCAAAGTTACCAGTAAAGTTATTTCCTTCACCTATTGAAATAAACCCAATTCCATTTTTATTTGTTAACTCGGCTTTTATTCCCTCTATGTTTCCGTCTTGGTTGTAATCACCAAATTGTGTGCTATTTTTATCTTTATATGAATTATCATCTTCAAAATCAAGTGTTCTTGTTAATTCAGCAGAATAACCATTTCCTAAATTTACGTCATTAGAAAATTCTACTAGGTCTTCTATATAACTAATTTCTCTTACTCCAACACATGCATCATACTTATTTTCCTCTGGTATATCATAACCATATGGAGCCTTAACCTCTGTTATTCTATAATTACCATATTCAAGATTTAATCTAATCAATCCATTTTCATCAGATTCAACAACCCTTACTTTCTTATTATTAATTGTATCCTCATATCCAACTAAATTTCCGTTTACATCTCTAGCATCATATAAAGTTTCATTTGAATCTTTATCCTTTATTATCTTTTTAACAGTAAATTTCGCACCACTTAAAGGATTTCCATTTTCATCTGTTTTTGTCACTTCATAATTATATTCATCTGTTGGATTAACAAACCAAACTGCAATATGTTTATCTTCTGTCATTTCAGTAAATTGTGGTAGTGTTACACTTCCATCATCACTTGTTGTAAATTCCACTATTTGATTATTTATAGTTATTCTTTTAACTTTCCATCCACTTTCTGGAACTGCTATAATTGGCAATTTACTATCTTTTTTATGCTCTACAGTTTCATATGGATTACTATTTTGTCCACTTATTGTACCTTTTCCTTGTTTTACTTCTGTTGTTATTTTATATTGTTTTTTAGTGTTTTCAATTGTTATTTCACTTTTTTCTGGAATTTCAGCATCTCTATTTTCATTGCTTACTACTCTTATTCCAGCATATAATAATTTACCAGATTCCTCATCATTAACGCGCTTTGCACTTAAAACAATATATCTACCATCAGAATCAATTATCGAATTTGTCGCAAATAGTTCGTTATCTGTTGAGTTCAATACATATACTAAATTTCCATTTTTATCAAATTTCATAACTATGTTTCCAGTTGTCAAATTTTGCTCTTTTCCATTTACTGTTATTGTTTCATCTTTGTACTCATTTCCAATGGCAATAGCTCCTCCATCTGGTAGTCTTGCTGAATCAATAAGCTTTATTGATTCACTACTTAAACTTGTTGCCCATATATAATTTCCATCTTCATCGCATACAAATATTCCTGAATTTTTTAATTTTACATTTCCTTGTTGTTGAGTTGTTACTTCGGTTTCTGAATCAAACCAACCAACATTCGAGTAATTTATATTTTTTATTTTACCTTTGTTATATTTTTTTAACTTATTTGCATACTCACTACTGTTTATATTTGTATAATCATATATTTCTAAATCATCATTTAATTCTAATATAAATTCTCCTTTTGTAACAATTCTATCACCGTTTTCAGTACTTATATTTGCACTTTCACCCTCTTCTAATTTTCCAATAATCATATATCTTAAGTCATCTTGTACCATATCTTTTTGTATTCTCATACTTCGGAAATTCAATTTTTTCATTAAATCTATTAAGTCTATTAATTTAATTAATTTACCATCTTTACTATACTTACTTATATATTCGTTAGCTTTTATAATATATTCATTATTTTTACCTATATAAATATTTGAAGCATACGTTTCGACATTATTTACCCACATTATATTTTCAAAACTTTTATTATATTTCAAAATAAACGAACTTCCAGCTGGTATGTTTGTGGTTTTTCCTCTAAAATCTGTTATACTAAAATCCTTATAAGTCGAACCAATTACAATATAACCATCACTAACTTCCTTTATATTATAAAAATATGATTCTTCTTCCCAATCAACCTTTTTAGCAATTTTATAACTTTCGCCTTTAGGTTTAGTATCACCTATTCTAAAAGTATATGTTTTATTATTTTCTTGAATTTCATATCCTTCTGCTGGTTGTATTTCCTCTATGCAATATAAACCTTCTGGTAATCCTGCTGTTATTTCACCGTTTTCATTTGTTGTTACAGCATAATAATTTGTACCATTTATATTCTCTTCTGTTCCAATAATATTTCCTAAAGCATCTTTTGCAGGCTCTTTTTTAGATGTTCCATCTTCATTATATGTAATTTTATAAATTGCAAACTTAGTATTTGCTATAGGTAATTTAGTATTACTATCAATTTTATTTATTTTAAACACAGGTGAATTAGTTAAAATTATACTAATTTTGTTATTATCTACTGTTATTGCATCATCACCTTTGTCTAACATGTTTTGACCTTCTAAAACATTTACTTGTAATCCATTATTATTAGATACTTGTATTTTCATTGGAGTAGACTCTAATACATATCCATCTGCTGGAATTTCTTCTGTTATTGTATATATTCCATCAATATTTTTGCCTTCAACATATTGATATAATCCAGATAAAGAAATTTTCCCTTCACTATCAGTTTCAGCTCTTTGGCTAAAATCTTCACCTTCAATTAAAAATTGAACACCTGATAATTTTTTATCTCTATTGTTTTTTTCAACTTTAATTAGCTCTAAATCATATGTAGGAATTTTTTCATCTGATACCTCAACAAATAATGTTACACCATCCTTGTTATCTTCAATTCTACCAATATTTGTTTGTAAATCTCCATTTTCATCTTTTGTTACACATATATCAAAAGATTCATTTAAATAATATCCTTTAGCATATAGCTCTTTTACTGTATAATGTTCGTTTAATTTTAAACCTGTTAGCTCTAAAATACCATCTGAATTTGTTAGTTTTGTTTCATCCAAGTTACTTCCAGTTACCTGATATTTTACGCCAGCTAAATTATTGTTTTGTGTATCTTTTTTATTTAGGTTTAAAGAATACTTAATATCATCTTCAACATTAAAATTAACTGTTTCGTTTTCTTGATTTATTGAATAATTTTTATATCCTGCACCATTATTTAAAACTTCTAAAGATATTTCACCATTTTGACTATTTTGTGTTGCCTTAAATTGTAGCTCTCCATCAGACAAATCATATCCGTCAACAGAATATAGCTCTTTAATTGTGTATATTTTATCTAAATAAATATTATCTAATTTTAGCTCTCCACTTGCATTTGTTCTTCTAATTATATTTTTTTCTTCATTATCAAAAATTCCATGTATATTGTAAGTAATACCTTCAATTTTTGTATCTTTTAATGATCTATATTTAGTTAATACTACATTATATCTTGATCTATCTTCAACTTTTACAAATACATTGTCATTATTTATACTATTATTTTTGTAACCTGCGCCATTTTGTAAAACTTGCATTTCTAGCGCTTTAGTAGTATCATTTTCAACTACTTTAAATTCTAAAATTCCAGATGATAATTCATAATTGTCTTCACTTTTTATTTCACTTAATTTATATGTTTTTCCTACATGTAATTCTTCAAATACCAATTGACCATTAGAATTTGTTAATTCCATATATGATTCATAATCATCTGAATTTGCTTCTCCGCTTTCTAATAAATATAATGCATTTTTTACTGTTTTATTTGTTCCTATTTTGTCTTTTTCAAGTGTTAAATTATACTTTCTTGTTATACGGAAACCTAGTTTGTTTGGCTCCGTATAATCAGCTAATTTACCATCTGGTGTGTCCAAATTGAAGTATACTGCATGAGCTGAATATGCAACTTTTTCGTAGCTTATTCCTTCTGGTATAGATATATCATATTTAAATGTTATTTCATCACCCTTGCTCATTACAAATTCGCCTAAATCAATATAATATGATTTTATATCAGTCCAATTTGTAACTTTACTTTCTTCAACCCAATTATTTCCACTATTTGTAAAATCATTCGTAACTTTTTCATTTGTTGAATAATATATTTTTATATTATTTTTTAATTCTGCTAATTTTTCAGCTGAAAAATCACCATTTATACTTTTTGCACTATCTAATACTATTTTATTTTTTAATAAAGTTGTAAATTCTGAGCCTAAACTTCCTTGTGTTATTACATATGTATTTCCTTCAAAAGGAAGTTTACCTAAAATTTTAGTGTCGCTTATTGTATTAGAATAATTATTTATAAAGTTTAAATTTATTTGAGCACTTCTTTGAGAGCTTTTAACCTCTGCAATTTTGGGTGCTATTGTTATTTCATTATCTACCTCATCATCATAATTTGTTGTTGTTTGATATGTTAGTAATCCTGTTGGTGCTATAAATTGAACCTCACATGAATCTGTGCCAACACTTTCTTCAACATTTCCATTACTATTTACATCATACTTATCTACTATTTTTGTTTCGTAATTTTCATAATATGCATTATATGCATACAATCTAATTTCTTTAGTAGCCGTAGCCATTTTTGAATTTGGTGTTATATTACAATAAATATTTATTGAATATACACATGGTGATGAATTTTCTGTTAACACTTTTATAAAATATTTTCCATTATTTTCAAAAATATTATAACCTTTTATTTTTACATTATCATTGTTAGTTGCAATAGAGCTTATTTCCATTAATGTAATTCCCTCAGGCATTTCAATTAAAAATTCACCATTTTTCCACTTTGACTCATTATAATTTTCAGAAACAGTTCTTACTATTATTGCTACATCTTTTGTCTCTTCCGTAGTAGGAATTTTTGTTTTTCCTATTGATACATATGCTCTAGATTCTTCATCTTCATAATATGCAACTTCTGTTCTATTTTCTGCACCAATTTCATCTGAATTTTCATTATATACTCTACCTGTTAAATTTGTATACATTAAGTTTAATTTGTCAAATTCTTCTTTTGATTGTTTACTTGCCAAAACTTTGTCATTAATTTCCTTTACATTATGGATTATTAATGTAGTATTTTGTGCAGATTCACTTGTTTCAATTCTAATATTTTTTACAGAATCTTTATAATAAAAAGGTGATTCTTTAGAATATTTATCCCATGTTTCAGCTGTAAATGATGCAATTAGTGCATCTTCACCAGTTTTATCATTATCATATACTTTTATATATCCATTTTCACCTAACATTGCTTTAGCATTTTCTATATAAATTCCTATATTTGTTGTGCAATCATCTAGTGACTTCTTATTATTTAATTCATCTGATTTTGTATAATTCATTACTGTTTTGTTTATTGTTCCAGATGACCCTCTTCTGAAAATCCATCTTACATCATAAGTATCTTTTTCTTCTAATTCAATATTATTGTATGCTTTTATAACATTCTTTTTAGATACCTCATATCTATCATATGGATAAGCAACATATTCTCCTATTTCCGTATCAAATTCGTATACATCACCTAAAGGTTTTTCATATGTTATTGCAAAACTTTTTTCTGCTACATTAGATTTTGTTATATTTACTGCAATTTCATTTTTAAATTCTTCTCCAGGGTTATTATATGCTGTATAATAACTTTGAACTGGAATTGTCAACACAACACTTTCTCTTGCAGATTCATTATATATTTCTTTTGGATATGAAACATTTATTTTATATGTATTAGAATTAGAAAGTGATTTAACTATATTGCCTTCTGAATCAACATCTGCTTTTCTTGTTAATGTCAAAACCTGTGAATCCTTATCAAAGTTTGAAATAATATCTTCACCTTCAGCCGAAGCTTTTAATGCTGATAATCCTTTTACTTTAGGCAATTTTACTGTAACAACATTTGAATCTAGTAATAATTTTTGTAAATAATATTGTGTTTCCTCTGTCTCAATTTCAAAACTCAAATCAACATTTCCTGTTGTTTTATTTACAATATTTTCATTACTATAATTTAAAATATCTTTTGTTGTTATTTTTGATGTTGATGTTCCATACCAATCTATTGTTAAATTACATGTTTTATTTAATGGAACTTCAACTTCATTTCCGTCCTCATTCTCATACACAAATATTCCAGAAAAAACAACAGTATTATCATTTCTTGAATAATCATTTATATTTTTTATTTTAGATTTAACCTTTGCTTCTATTAATTTTTGTGTACCATTTTCCACCTTTGGAACAAAGTTTATTTCTTTAGTATCAGAATCAATATAATTTTTGGAAATTACATCATCTGCAACAATGGCAGTATCTAATCTAAAATTTTGTCCATTAATATTTATTTTTCCATCTTTTAAATAACCTTTTGAAAGGACACTTAATCTAAAATACAACTGTGCAGAATCCGAAACTTCTCTACATGCTCCATCTACTTTTTCTGCATTTCCATCATTATTTAAATCTTGTGTAAAAAAAGTACTAAATTCTACAAAATCACAAACATTTCCATCTGTAGAATTAACTTTTTCGTCAGTTACCTCATTATATGTCATTGATTTTAATGTTTGTGCATTAAGAATTTTAGAATCTTTTTTTAATCCTATGTTTATTAAAATTGCACTAATAAAAAATATTCCTATTAGTAATATTGTTAATGTTATTATATTTTTTCTTTGTTTCATATTTACCTCCAGTATAGTTATTTGTTTTAATAACTATACATATATATACATATACATTGCAACTTAATAATTTTTTTATTTTTTGAGGATTTCTCTACGCAATTATACTTTTATAACAAATATTACATTATTATTAAATTTATATTACAGAAATATATTTTCATATATCAAAAAAAACGATTATTAATAAATTAATAATCGTTTTTTTATTATTTATTCATCATCAGAAACTACCATTTCTTCATCATTTACTGTATCAACATCTTGTGACATTTCATCGCCATTTGATTCAGTAGTTTCATCATCTTGCTCTGTTTTTATTTGTGTATCTTGATATATTTTCATACCTGTTCCAGCAGGAATTAATTTACCTATAATAACATTTTCTTTTAGACCAATTAATTCATCTGTCTTACCTTTTATTGCAGCTTCTGTTAATACTTTTGTTGTCTCTTGGAATGATGCTGCAGATAAGAAACTTTCTGTTGCAAGTGATGCTTTTGTAATACCAAGTAATACTCTCTTACCTGTTGCAGGAGTTTTTCCTTCTGCTATAACTCTGTTGTTTTCATCTTCAAAGTCATACATATCAACTAAAGATCCAGAGAACATATTTGTATCTCCATTATCTTCAACTCTTACTTTCTTAAGCATTTGTCTTGCTATTAATTCAATATGCTTATCATTTATATCAACACCTTGGTTTCTATAAACTTTTTGAACTTCAGTAGTTAAGTATTCAAATACTCCTGTAGGTCCTTTTATTGCTAAAATTTCTCCAGGATTTATAGAACCTTCTGTAATAGGATCACCAGCTAATACCTCGTCTCCTTCTCTTACGCGTAGTTTAGATCCAAATGGTATTACATATTCTTTTGCTTCATGCTCACCTTTTATAACTACTTCTTTTTTGTTCTTTTCTTCTTTAATTCTTACTGTACCATCAATTTCTGAAATTATAGCTAATCCCTTTGGTTTTCTAGCTTCGAATAATTCCTCGACTCTAGGAAGACCTTGAGTAATATCAGCAACACCGGCAACACCACCAGAGTGAATTGTTCTCATTGTAAGCTGTGTACCAGGTTCACCAATTGATTGAGCAGCTATAATACCTACGGCTTCACCAATACTTACTTCTTGACGAGTAGCAAGACCCATACCATAACATTTAGCACAAACACCATGTTTTGTTCTACATCCAATAACTGAACGAACTGTAACTTTTTCAATACCAGCTGCAACAATTTCAGCTGCTATTTTGTCATTAATCATTGTATTTGAATCAACTATTAATTCGTTTGTTTTTGGATTTACTATATCATTTAATGAATATCTTCCTACTAATCTTTCCTCAAGTTTTTCAACAACTTGATTTCCATCTTTTATTGTAGATACTTCAAGACCATCTTTAGTTCCACAATCTTCTTCCCTAACAATAATATTTTGTGATACATCAACTAATCTTCTTGTTAAGTATCCTGAATCGGCTGTTCTTAGGGCTGTATCAGAAAGTCCTTTACGAGCTCCATGGGCAGCGATGAAATATTCAATTGGGCTTAATCCCTCTCTAAAGCATGATGTGATTGGAATTTCAACAGTTTTACCTGTTGTACTTGCCATAAGTCCACGCATACCAGCAATTTGTTTTAACTGGTCTAAGTTACCTCTGGCCCCAGATTCACTCATCATGTAAACTGGGTTTAATTTTTCGAAGTTATTTTTCATTGCAATTTTAACATCATCTGTTGCTTTACTCCAAATTTTAATAACTGCATTATAACGTTCATCGTTAGTAATTAAACCACGTTTATATTGTTTTGTTATATTATCAACTTGTTTATATGCTTCTTCAATAATTGTTTTCTTTTCTTCTGGTACTTTAACATCACTAACTGAAACTGTTATAGCACCAACAGTAGAATATTTGTAACCTGTTGATTTAATATAATCAAGTAATTCTGCTGTTTCACTTAATCCATGAACATTTATTGAGTTTGCAATTATTTTACCAAGATTTTTCTTTGTTACTACAAAGTTTATTTCTGGTTCAAATTCTGTTTCTGGATTTGTTCTATCTACAAACCCTAAATCTTGTGGAATTCCTTTGTTATATATAATTCTTCCAACTGTAGTTTTAACTTTTCCAAATCTTTCTACACCATTTTCATCTACTTTTCTCATTTTTACATATATACTTGCATGCATTCCTAAGTCATGGTTTTCATGAGCTATAACTGCTTCTTCTGGAGAACAGAAATAGTTTCCTTCACCTGGTTCGCCTTCTGTTTCCATTGTTAAGTAATATGCACCAAGAATCATATCCTGAGTAGGTACTGTAACTGGTTTACCATCTTGTGGTTTTAATAAGTTGTTTGTTGAAAGCATTAAATATCTTGCTTCTGCTTGTGCTTCTGGTGATAAAGGTAAATGTATAGCCATTTGGTCACCATCGAAGTCAGCATTGAATGCTGTACAAACTAATGGATGAAGTTTAATAGCTCTACCTTCAACTAATACTGGTTCGAATGCTTGAATACCAAGTCTGTGTAGTGTAGGAGCACGGTTTAACATTACTGGATGATCTTTTATAACATCCTCTAATATTCCCCATACTTCTGGATGTAATCTTTCTACCATTCTTTTTGCATTTTTAATATTATGTGCTATTCCTCTTCCAACTAATTCTTTCATAACAAATGGTTTAAATAGCTCAACAGCCATTTCCTTTGGAACACCACATTGATATATTTTAAGCTCTGGTCCAACAACGATAACTGAACGTCCTGAATAGTCAACACGTTTTCCAAGTAAGTTTTGACGGAATCTACCTTGTTTTCCTTTAAGCATATCTGATAATGATTTTAAAGGTCTGTTTCCAGCACCTGTTACAGGTCTTCCTCTTCTTCCATTATCAATTAATGCATCTACAGATTCTTGTAACATTCTCTTTTCATTTCTTACTATAATTTCTGGAGCACCAAGCTCTAATAATCTTTTTAATCTGTTATTTCTGTTTATAACTCTTCTATATAAGTCATTTAAATCTGATGTTGCAAATCTACCACCATCTAATTGAACCATTGGTCTTAGTTCTGGTGGAATAACTGGTACAACATGCATAATCATCCATTCAGGTCTGTTATTTGATAATCTAAATGATTCTACAGTGTCTAGTCTTTTTACTAATTTTGCTTTTTTTTGTTCACTAGCTTTAACAAGCTCTTTTTTTAATTTTTCTGCTAATTTATCAAGATCAATTTCAGCTAATAATTTATATAAAGCTTCTGCACCCATTTCAGCTTTGAAAGAACCTCTTCCGTATTTTTCTTCTGCTTCATGGAATTCTTTTTCAGATAATACTTGAGCTTTAATTAATCCTGTATTTCCTTTATCTGTAACTATGTAAGATGCAAAATATACAACTTTTTCAAGGTTTCTTGGAGAAATATCAAGCATTAAAGCTATTCTACTTGGAATACCTTTAAAATACCAAATATGAGCAACTGGAGCTGCAAGCTCTATATGTCCCATTCTTTCTCTTCTAACTTTTGACTTTGTAACTTCAACACCACATCTGTCACAAACTATTCCTTTATATCTAACTCTTTTATATTTACCACAATGACATTCCCAGTCTTTTGTTGGTCCAAATATTCTTTCACAAAATAAACCATCTTTTTCTGGTTTTAATGTTCTATAGTTAATTGTCTCAGGTTTTTTAACTTCACCTTTTGACCATTCTCTTATTAATTCATCAGATGCTAATCCAATTTTAATTTTATCGAAATTTTCTAATTCCTCCATTATAATAGGGGCCCCCTTTCAAAACAGTCTGTCTGTTTTGTTTTTAATAATAAATATTTTTAAGTTCATTAGTTAGCATTATATATTCCTTCATAACTTAAATGATCACCGCTGTACAATTCGATTAGAAATTTAAGATTACTACTTCAAATATATTATTCAATTATTGTTTTGGAATATTTTTATTAATCCCTAATTATGTATCATAAATTTATAATTCTCTAAAAAGAGCTTTTGGCTCTTTTTAGAGTTTTATTATTTATTCTTCATCATCAAATGAATCATCAATCATTAAATCATCTGACATATCATCTTCATTATATACATCATCATCAAAGCTTTCGTCATCATCTATTGCTGAAAATAACTCGTCACTATCAGCTCCGTCTTCTGTTTCTTCATCAGCTTCTATATAACCATCTTTGATTTCATTTTCATTAACAATTGTATCATCTATTGCTTTTTTATCATCAATATTAAAGTCTATTCCATCTTCAATATTCTCTTTTAATTCAAGTTCTTTATCATCTTTAGTATATAAACGTATGTCTAATCCTAAAGATTGTAATTCTTTAACAAGTACTTTAAAGCTTTCTGGAACTCCTGGCTCTGGAATGTTTTCGCCTTTAACAATAGCCTCATATGTTTTAACTCTTCCTACAACATCATCAGATTTTACTGTTAACATTTCTTGTAGTGTATATGCTGCACCATATGCCTCTAATGCCCAAACTTCCATTTCACCAAAACGTTGTCCACCGAATTGTGCTTTACCACCTAAAGGTTGTTGTGTTACTAATGAGTATGGTCCTGTTGAACGAGCATGTATTTTATCATCAACTAAGTGGTGAAGTTTTAACATGTACATAACACCAACTGTAATTGGGTTATCAAAAATTTCTCCAGTTCTACCATCACGAAGCCATCTCTTTCCATCTCTAGATAATCCAGCTTCTTCTAGTAAATCTTCAATTTCTTCAGATTTTGCACCATCAAATACTGGTGTTTCAACTTTAAATCCAAGTGCTTTTGCAGCCATACCTAAGTGAACTTCAAGAACCTGACCTAAATTCATACGAGAAGGAATACCTTGTGGGTTAAGTACTATATCAACTGGTGTACCATCTTCCATAAATGGCATATCTTCTTCTGGTAATATTCTTGAAATAACACCTTTGTTACCATGACGTCCAGACATTTTATCACCAACAGAAATTTTTCTCTTTGTAGCAATATAACATCTAATTACTTGGTTAACACCAGGTCCTAATTCATCAGAATTTTCTCTAGTAAATATTTTTACATCTACTATTGTTCCAGCTTCTCCATGTGGTACACGAAGTGATGTATCTCTAACTTCCCTAGCTTTTTCACCAAATATAGCACGAAGTAATCTTTCTTCTGCAGTTAATTCAGTTTCTCCCTTTGGAGTAACTTTACCAACTAATATATCTCCAGGTCTTACTTCTGCACCTATTCTTATAATACCATCTTCGTCTAAGTCTTTTAATCCGTCATCACCAACATTAGGAATATCTCTTGTTATTTCTTCTGGTCCTAATTTTGTATCACGACATTCGCAATCATATTCTTCAATATGTATAGATGTATAAACATCTTCTTTAACTAATCTTTCACTTATTAATACAGCATCCTCGTAGTTGTAACCTTCCCAAGTCATGAATGCTATTATTACGTTTTTACCAAGAGCCATCTCACCGTCTTTTGTTGAAGGTCCATCAGCTAAAATTTCTCCAGCTTTTACTCTTTCACCTTTTGCAACAACTGGTCTTTGGTTTATACATGTTCCACCATTTGTTCTCTTGAATTTACGTAATTTATATTTATCTAATACATTATTTTTATTTCTTACTATTACTTCATCACCAGTTACTTTTTCAACAATACCATCATTTTTAGCAGTAACTGTTATTCCTGAGTCTTTTGCAGCTCTATATTCAATACCTGTTCCAACTATTGGTGCTTCTGGCATTAATAAAGGTACTGCTTGACGTTGCATGTTTGATCCCATTAATGAACGCTTAACATCATCGTGCTCTAAGAAAGGAATCATAGCTGCAGCTACAGAAACTAATTGTTTTGGTGATATATCAATATAATCAACTCTAGATTTATCAACTTCAAGAATTTCCTCTTTAAATCTTGCTCTAATTCTATCATTTAAAAATCTACCTTCAGAATCTAATGGTTCTGTTGCTTGAGCAATTACATATTTATCTTCAACATCAGCAGACATATATTCGATTATATCTGTAACTTTTCCTGTTTCTTTATCAACTTTTTTGTATGGTGTTTCAACAAATCCATATTCATTAATTTGAGCAAAACATGAAAGTGCTGAAATAAGTCCAATGTTTGGTCCTTCTGGAGATTCAACTGGACATAATCTACCATAGTGAGTATGGTGAATATCCCTAACCTCGAAACCAGCTCTTTCTCTTGTAAGACCACCAGGTCCTAATGCTGAAATTCTTCTTTTATGTGTTAATTCTGATAATGGGTTTGTTTGATCCATGAATTGTGATAATTGAGAGCTTCCAAAGAATTCTCTAATTGAAGATGTTATAGGTTTTGTATTAATTAAAGTTTGTGGTGTTACAACATCTAAGTCTTGAGTTGTCATTCTTTCACGAACAGCTCTTTCAAGTCTTGTTAAACCAATTCTAAATTGATTTTGTAATAATTCTCCAACACATCTAATACGTCTATTTCCTAAGTGATCTATATCATCAATTTCACCTAAACCAAAATCTAGGTTTAATAGATAACTTACTGAAGCAATAATATCTTCTGTTGTAATATGTTTAGGAATAAGCTCTTCTTCTCTTTGAGCTAATACTTTATGTAATTTTTCAGGTTCTGTTGTATCTAATATTGATTTCAATACTTCATAATTTACATATTCTTTAAAGTGTAAATCACTTATATCAACATCAGTTACAAAATTATGAATGTTTACAGTTCCATTTCCTATAACTCTGACTTTTTTATCATTTACTTTTACATCTACAATATTTATACCAGTATTTTGAATTGCTTCTGCAACATCTGCAGATATTTCAGTATCTTTTTCTACTAATAATTCTCCTGTTGATGGATCTATTATATCATCATAAGATATTTTTCCTGTTATTCTTGTTGCTAAACTTAATTTTTGATTAAATTTAAATCTACCAACTTTTGATAAATCATATCTTCTGTGATCAAAAAATAATCCATTAAATAATGATTTAGCAGCTTCTACTGTTGGAAGTTCACCTGGTCTTAATTTTTTGTAAATTTCTATTAAAGCTTCGTCTTGAGTTTTAACAGTATCTTTATTTATTGTAGCTATTAATTTATCGTCTTCACCAAATAATTCAATTATATCTTGGTCCGATTCAATTCCTATAGCTCTTAATAATGATGTAACTGGTAATTTTCTTGTTCTATCCACCCTTACATTTATAATATCATTTGAATCTGTTTCATATTCAATCCAAGCTCCACGTATTGGCATTACAGTTGCATTATATATTTTCTTTCCTGTTTTATCGAAGTCTGTTGCATAATAACATCCTGGAGAACGAACTAATTGGCTGACAACAACTCTTTCAGCTCCATTTATAATAAATGTTCCACTTTCAGTCATTACTGGGAAATCACCTAAATAAATTTCTTGCTCTTTTATTTCTCCTGTTTCTCTGTTTATTAATCTAACTTTTACATGTAATCTTGTAGAATATGTTGCATCTCTTTCTTTTGCTTCTTCTTGAGTATATTTAGTTTTCTTTTCCATATAATAATCGAAAAATTCTAGAACTAAATTTCCTGTATAATCAATTATTGGAGATATATCTTTTAAAACTTCTCCTAGTCCTTCTTCAATAAACCAATTATACGAATCTTTTTGAACTTGAATAAGATTTGGCATTTCAATTGAGTCACCTATTTTTGAAAATGTCTTTCGTGTAGCTCTTTCATGTTTTATTTCTTTTAACAAAACAAATCACCCCTATAAAAAATTAAGCAGAATAAAAAATATATATGAAATTAAAATAAGTCCCTCTTACTATATACAAAGTTAATTGATACTAATAAGCTTCCTGCTCTTAAGTCTATTAGTATCAACCGTTCGTATAAATAATTCCTCTTATTTTAAATTAACATAACCATGTTTATAATGGTGCAAGAAAAAGGTATGATGCCCTTTTGTTTTTTTGACAACTACCTTCTGTACTTTTTTCTTTAAATTTATAAAATTTTTCTTTCGCATTTTTTCGCAATATATACCATATATTATAATATATTTCTATAATGCTTGTCAACGATTTCTAAGCACTTTTTTTATATTTTTTCGAAGAAAAAGTGCATCAAATGAATATTAGCAGAAATGATTCTTTTGGGTTGTCAATGGTTGTCAATGGGGACGGTTCTTTTTGACACATTTTTAATTTTTTTGTCGTTTTTTGAATAAAATTGTTGCATAACAAAAAATGTATTGTTATAATTATTGTGAAAATATTTAAGGAGGTGTCTTCATGGACGAAAATATGCAAAATAACACAAATATGCCACAAGAATCAAAAGGATTAGCTATAGCTTCTATGGTACTTGGTATTGTATCATTAGTATTTTTCTGCTTCCCATATCTTTGTATCCCTTGTGGAATAGTAGGTTTAATTCTAGGTGGAATTTCTATTGCTACAAAAAAAGGTGGTAAGGGTATGGCAATTGCTGGTTTAGTATGTTCTATTCTTGGAATTGTAATATATGTAATTTTAGCAATAATTGGTGCATCTATCCTTTCAGGAATTGGATCAAGTTTATAAAAATAAAACGTATTATTTTTAATAATACGTTTTATTTTTTTATTTAAAATTTCTTAATAATCCATATATTATATATAAAATAAAAATAATAACAATTGATATCATAAATTTATTATTTTTTATTTCATAATTTTCATCTTTTTCTCTCGCGTTCTTTTCTAAAAAAAGATTAATTAATATGTATATATTAATACATACAGCAATGAAAATTATTGTATTTCTAATTATCTCAATATAATTCAATTTGATTTTCCTCCAAAAATTATCTCAACAAAAGATATTCCTTTTTTCTTGAAAATAAATCTTTTTATTAAAATATATACATCATTTATTACTAAAAACAAAACCAATGGAATTAACACTACTGTATAAAATAAATTGTATTGCATTGCCTCATAAAAATTCAAATTAATGATACTTATTGTTGCTCTCGTAAGTCCACAAGCAGGACATATAATTCCAAAATTATCTTTAAAATAACAAGATGTTTTTATTTTTCCAATTACAACCAACAATATTAAAACAATTGATATTATGTATATAATAGCTCTAACAATTCCAAATTTTTCGTTTTTTGAATTCATTTTACTCTATTCCCAAATACTCATTATAAGTTACTTCTCTATCAACAACCTTATCCGCTTTAATATCAATTATTCTATTTGCAACAGTTTGAGTTAATTGGTGATCATGTGATGTAAATATCATATCACCTTTGAATTTAATCATTCCATCATTTAATGATGTAATGCTTTCCATATCTAAATGGTTTGTTGGTTCATCAAAAATTAAAAAGTTTGCTCCTGATAACATCATTTTTGAAAGTACACATCTTACCTTCTCTCCTCCAGATAAAACATTTACTTTCTTCAGTGCTTCTTCACCTGAAAATAACATTCTTCCTAAAAAGCTTCTTACATATGTTTCGTCTGGATCTTTTGAATATTGTCTTAACCAATCTGTTATACTTAGATCTGATTCAAATAAATAGTTATTGTCTTTAGGGAAGTATGAACTTGTTATTGTTTTTCCCCATACAATTTCGCCTTCGTCTGGCTCTACCTCTCCTGCGATTATTTGGAATAATAATGTTTTTGCATTTTCGTTATCAGCTAGTAATGCAATTTTATCACCTTGTTTTACAGTAAATGAAACATTATCTAATAACTTTTCGCCATTTACAGTTTTAGTTATATTTTTAACTTGTAAAATATCTTTTCCAGGCTCTCTATCTGGTTTAAAATCAACATATGGATATTTTCTGTTTGATGGTTTTATTTCATCTAATTCTATTTTTTCAAGGGATTTTTTTCTTGATGTAGCCTGTTTTGATTTTGAAGCATTTGCAGCAAATCTAGCAATAAAGTCTTGTAGCTCTTTTATTTTTTCTTCTTTCTTTTTGTTAGCTTCTTTCATTTGCTTTAATGCTAATTGGCTTGATTCATACCAGAAATCATAGTTACCTGGATATACTTTTATTTTTCCGAAGTCTACATCTGCTATATGTGTACAAACTTTATTTAAAAAGTATCTATCGTGAGATACAACTATTACAGTATTTTCAAAATTAATTAAAAATTCCTCTAACCAGCTAATGCTTTTTAAATCCAAATCATTTGTAGGCTCATCTAGTAATAATATATCTGGATTTCCAAATAGAGCTTGAGCAAGTAATACTTTTACTTTTTCTTTAGCTTCAAGTTCACTCATTAATTTATAATGCTTACTTCCGTCTATACCTAAATCATTTAATAAAACTTCAGCATCAGATTCAGCATTCCATCCATCTAACTCTGCAAATCTTTCTTCTAATTTTGCTGCAACCATTCCATCTTCCTCAGAAAAATCTGGTTTAGCATAAATTTCATTTTTATCTTGCATAATTTTATAAAGCTCTTGATTTCCCATAATTACAGTATCAATTACAGTATGCTCTTCATATGCAAAGTGATCTTGTTTTAATACAGATAATCTTTCGCCCTTTTCCATTGTAACTTCACCTTTGCTAGGCTCTAATTCTCCCGATAAAACTTTTAAAAAAGTAGATTTACCAGCTCCATTTGCCCCAATTATTCCATAGCAACATCCTTTGTTAAATTTAATATTAACATCTTCAAATAATGTTCTTTTTCCAAATCTTACAGTTACTCCAACAGCATTTAACATTTCCGTTCCTCCTTCTTAAAATACCTGGTTATTATAACTTATTTTAGAAGAGATTGTCAATGGGGACGGTTCTTTTTGACACACCACGCTCAACCAATTACAACATCAACTATAAAAACTTACACCACAATATCAGCTTCAATCTTTTTAAACTTAGCTTCACCTATTCCTGAAACATTTTTTATATCTTCAATCTTTTTAAATTTTCCTTTCTCATTTCTATATTTTATTATTTTTGATGCTGTCGATGGTCCTATTCCATTTAAAGTTTCTAGCTCTGTTTGTGTCGCCGTGTTTATATTTACTTTTGAACTTTTACTTTCATCATCATTATTATTTCCGTCAACAATAACATTTGTTCCACTAGATTTTGTGATATGATTAACATTTTTTGTATTTTTATTGTTTGTATTATTTGTTGTACTTTTGTTTTTCTCGTCATCTTTTTCCTGCAAAACATTTTCCTTTTTGTTTTCATCTATATTGGGAATATTTATCTTTTGTCCATCTTCCACTTTGTATGCTAAATTAATATTTTTTAAATCTGCTTTTTCTGTTGTTCCTCCAGCCTTTTCTATTATATCTTTAATTCTATCTCCTTCTTTTGCAATAACCACTCCTGGATTTTTTACTTCTCCCATAATATGAATATAAATATTATTTTGAACTTCTGTATTATTATTTTCTGTTGTAACTGAGTTTATAGATTCCTCCGAAATTTCTAAATAATTATAGTCTTCTGATGATGCATCTTTTTTATCTAAAAAAAATAATATTATTACACATAAAATAACTATAATTATACATATAAATATATAAATTATTTTATTTTTTTTAATATTTTCCATAAAACCAACCCTTTCTATTTAAAAATTAGTAAAACAAATATTTCGTTTATTACTTAAACTTAATATGATTTGGTACTTGAAATAAATGTAATTTTAATATATATTAAAAAATGAATTTTTTTATGAGGTGTTTTCAAATGAATAGAATAAAATTTTTGAAAAAAATAATGTCTATAATAACTGTATTAACAGTCGTTATACTTTTTATAAATATAACTTATGCAACGCAAATAAATGGCAGTGCTACTCCCAAACCAACACAGCAAACAGACTCTGATATAAATAGCTCCTCATCTTCGGCAGGAGGCGAAACTGCTAACGGTGCAGGTAATATTAATGTTCAACCGACAACTGACCAATCTGCGCAAAATAACAGTTCACAAGTTCAATCAAATACTCAAAGCAATACTTCGCCAACAAACTCAAACGAATTAAACCTATATTCTAAATCTTCAATATTAATAGATTCTACTACCGGTCAAATTCTTTATGAGCATAATGCATATGAAAAATTATATCCAGCAAGTACAACAAAATTAATGACTGCAATTTTAACTTTAGAAAATTGTCAATTAACAGATACTGTTACTGTCAATCCAGATGCTTTAAAAGGTATTCCCGCCACATATACAACTGCAGCTTTACAACCTAATGAAAAATTAACCGTTGATCAACTTTTACATGTTCTACTAATTCCATCAGCTAATGATGCAGCAAATGTTTTAGCATATCATGTAGCAGGTTCAATTGAAAATTTTGCTGTAATGATGAATGCCAAAGCTAAAGAAATTGGTTGCAAAAACACACATTTTGTAAATCCTAGTGGTGTTCACAATGATGAGCATTACTCAACAGCTTATGACATGGCATTAATTGGAAAATTTGCAAATACTTTTGATACTGTGAAAGATATTGTAACTCAAACCCAATATTCATTACCAGATTTACCTGATGGAAAAAAACGTAATTTTAAAACAACTAATACTTTAATTACTCCAAACAATAAATATTATTATGAATATGCAACTGGATTAAAAACTGGCTATACTGATAAAGCTAAATCTTGCATCGTTGCTAAAGCAAAAAAAGATGATACTGAATTAATTTGTGCAGTTTTATATGGCGAAAAAACTGAAGATAAAAAGAACGAAAGAGAACTTGATTGTCACACTTTATTTGATTACGGTTTTAATAATTATAAAGAAACTACAATATGCGAAAAAGATCAATCTATTAATACAGATTCTATTGATAATGTACCAGAAATATATGAAAACGCTGATGTTCTTTATGAAGATAATTTAAATTTATTAGTAAATCAGAATAGCAATTCAAATATAGAATCAAATATATCATGGAACACAGATCTAAAATATCCAATTTCAAAAGATACTGTTATTGGAAATGTAACATATATAATAGATGGTAACAATTATTCTGTAAATTTAATTGCTGGAGAAAATATTTTGCCAACTAATTCAGAATCAATTTCAAATATTTTTTATATATTAGTTGGAATTTTACTTATTATATTGTTAATTACAATATTTACTAAAAAAAGAAAAAATCGTTATCACAAAAAAAGTAGATCTTCAAAAGATGAAAAATATTTTAGACATTCATTTTATTAAACTAAAAATAGGAGGATATTAAAATCCCCCTATTTTTAATAATCTTTTCCTATAATTATAGTAAAATCAATATTTTCTGAACTATTTCCTGTTGTTATAACACCTGTGTTTAATATTTTTTTGATTTCAGTTGCTGCCCCCGTAGCACTGTCTGTTCTATTGATTATACTTGTTTTTGCAACAGAATTCGTTACACCCGTTTTCGTTACATTATATCCGTTTTTTTCTAATAATTCTTTTACTTTCTTTAACTTGTTTGCATCTGATGTTCCATTTAATATTTCGATATTTATTTCTGCATTTGTTATTTCTGTGTTGTTATTTTCATTACTGCCAACATAATTATTTGAATCTAACGATTCAAACATATTTTTAATTGTCTCTTTAGTTTTATTTTTATCTGCTATATATAACCATACTCCATTACATTTCTTTGGTTCGCCTGGTAATGTAGTTGTTTTTAAATTTTCCGTATTAAATTCGATTAAATATGGTAGATAATCTATTGCCTTGTCTAAATTAAAATTTGTAGTTACATTCTCTTTTGCAATCCTAATGTACTCTTTAGAATTTGTTATTAATTTTTTATTTGCTACTTGTTTCATCAAAATTTTTAAAAATTCTCTCTGAGTTCTCATTCTACCTATATCATTATCTCCGTAGCTACTTGGATACGATGTTCCATCATTATTATGCCTAAAACGTAAAACTTGCTCTGCTTTATTTCCGTCAAGTAATTGGTATCCAGCCTTTAAATGAATGTGTAAGTCCTGAGTTGGATCATCATAATCCATATCTATTGGTACATCAAAATTTACTCCACCAATTGCGTCTATTAACTCTCTTAAACCTTTTGTGTCAATATTAACATAATTTTCAATGTTTAATCCTGTTAACTCATTAACCTCTTTTAATAATGTATCTGGACTTTTTTGATACAGTGTATTTATTTTATCTGAAGCTGTTGCTTTTTTTTGATTTTGACCTGTATAAGTATCTCTTGGAATTGACATCATTGAAGCTTGTTGAGTTTTTGGATTATATGCACACAGCATAATAGAATCTGTTAAGTTCTGGCTTTCTCCTGTTACTACAATATATACTGTTTCCAAATTTTCTGCTGTTTTTGAATTATGACCTAATAGAGTTGCTAATAATCCTCCATATGACCATCCATTTTCATTCATTCTAATAATAAAAAATGTAAATAATATAACAAAAATAAATGCAATTATTAATAAAATTTTCTTTGCTCTCTTACTTTTTTGCTTACTTTTGTATTTTGCCTTATTCTCTTTTTCATATTTTGAATTATTATGAGTATTATATTTTTCCTTTGTAGTTTTCAAATACACTCACCTCTATAATATTAAAACTAAGCTGAATTATATCAAATTTTCAGCTTAGTTTCAACAATTAAAATATTAAATTTAAAAATATATTATTATTATATAAAATCTTTCCTATAAAAGATTCAAGTATTATATTTGAAATTGTATAATCTCCAATTAATGGCGTTATTATTGAAATAATTGTACATATTATAAGCAAAATTACAAAAGCTTCTAGTATTCCATAAATTATTCCACCTAGTTTATTACATTGCTTTATTAGTGGTAATTTAGATATTATGTCTGTAAATATTGTTAATATTTTTAATATTATTTTCGCAATTATATATATCACTATTACCCCAGCAATATCAATAATTAGAATAGCTGCATTTTTTGAAACTTCTGAAATAGCAGCCTCTTTTTTCTCATCAACAGTTTCCTTTATATTCTTATTCATATAATTTTCAATAGGTTTTGGAAGACCACTATCATCGCTTACAATTTTGTCATTATTTCCAGAATTATTATTTATTACCTTTTCAAATGACAATGCAATATGATCATCAATTGTAGTATTATTTATTATAAAATTTACAAATGGCTTATATAAAAATAATGCTATTATTATTGCTAATATTGATGTCAAAAATTTTAATAAACATCTTGCTAGCCCATGTCTATATCCTCCATAAACACATGCACTTATTATTAATATTATAATTAAATCAACTATTATCCCCATAATTATTCTCCTTTATAAAACCAGAATTTCAACTTTATCTCTAAATACAATTGCAGCAATTCTATCGGAAACAATTATATTTCTAATTTCCTCTTCTGCCACATATTTTTTCTTTAACCATCCTTTTGTATTTATAAAATAAATTTCTGTTCCTAAATTTATAGCAATGTTATCACCCGCAGAAGATGTACTTTTAGCAATACTATTTAACGAATAACTGTTATTTTTTTTCGTTCCAGTATTTATTAATTTAATTTCTGAACTTTGATTTAATATTCCGTCTGATGTTTCTTCTATACTATAAATATTATTTATTAAATCAATTCCAGCAAATGTATAATTTGAATCATCTGTACCAAAATCCATTAACATTTGACTATTTCCATCTGATAATACATACACTCCATTATTACACATACAAATTAAATTTTTACTTCCTTGGTATTTTAAATTAATTATCAATGAGTTTGTTTCCATTTCATATGTATTTACGGCTGATATTTCAGATGAATTATTTCCATTGTTTATAGATATAGTTTTTACAGTTGACTTTACCAATGTTCCTGATGTATCAATTTCAGCAAAGCTTAAATATTTATTATCACTTGATATTGCACTATCTATTACCGAATTATTAGGAATATACGATTTTATAAGCTGATTTCCATTCTGATCAAAAACAATTATAACTGATTTATATGTTGTTCCTGAACATATAACTGATACATAACCATTTTCATTAACCGATACTTTAGATATTGTACCTTCTATGTCAGCAGACCATTTTTGTTTAGTTCCAGATATCAAATATAATTTTTGTTTTCCTTTTTCAGCAACAGCTAAATATTTTCCATTTGATGTAAAAGCTGGATTACTTATATTTAAATCTATAGTTTCAGCTTTTTTTCCAGATGTATTATAAATATTTAATTTATTATCATTTAAAATAACAACATATTTATCATATGCAAATATCGAAACATCCTCATCAGGCTCTATATCTATACTTGACAACTTTCCTTCTGAAACTGTTTTCATTAGTACATGTATATCTGCCCAATTTCTAAAATGTTCATTACACATGTATATTACAGAAAATATTATTGATATAAATATTAAAATAGATACAATTATCAGTACTATTATTTTTTTTTTATTTAAACTTTTTCCTCCATTTAAATTATCATATTCTTTAAACTCTATTAATTTCATATTCTTCCTCTTTAGATATTTTTTATATTATTTATATCAGTTTTTACCTTTTTTTGCAATACAATTTTTTAAATAAATTGACTACATTATGTAACTATGTTATACTTCCTATATTAAATATTCTACAGGAAGGAGTACATAGTTATTTATAAAAATAACTATAAAAAATATGCAAAAAATATTAGGTTATATGCGCAAAGCTATAGATGAATATAATATGATAGAGGATGGAGATAGAATCGCAGTTGCTCTATCTGGTGGAAAAGATTCTACAACAATGCTTTTAGGGTTAAAAAATTTACAAAGGTTTTATCCAAAAAAATTTGAAATAATTGGAATAACAATAAATCCCGGTTTTGAATTTTTTGATTCTTCTAACCTAAAAGCTCTATGTGATAAATTAAATGTTCCATTTTTTGAAGAGTTTTCACATACAAAAGAAATAGTTTTCGACATACGAAAAGAAAAAAATCCATGCTCACTATGCGCCAATTTAAGAAGAGGAATTTTAAATAGTGTAGCCAAACGTGAAGGATGTAATAAAATTGCTTTAGGACACAATGAAGATGATGTTTTAGAAACTTTCTTTTTGAATTTATTATATGCAGGAAACATAAACACATTCGCACCAGTAAGTTATATGGATAGGTCACAAATTACACTAATACGACCTTTAATTTATGCTCCCGAAAAATATATCCGCAGTTTCGTCAAGAAAAATAATATAACACCTATGCCAAAATGTTGTCCAATGGATGGAACTTCAAAACGTGAAGATATGAAAAATCTTATTCAAACTTTTCAAAAATACATTCCAACAGTCAGAGCAAATTTATATGGTGCCATAAAAAGAAGCAATATAAAAGGTTGGGAAAGTCCAGAAAAAAAATAAAAAATATTACAATATGAAATTATTTTATAATATCTTTGAAGTAATTTTCTTTAAAACACAAAAAAATTGAGCTAAATCAGCTCAATTTTTTTATAATTCGTTTTATATCCATTTTTAATCAATTATCTGCAATCCTGCGAATTTAGCCATCAATCTCTTATTTCCAGATTTATCAAAACTAATATCAACTTTATAATCATCACCTTCAGATTCTAACTTATTAATTGTTCCTTCTCCAAATTTTTTATGATATACTCTTTGTCCTTCTTTATATTGTGAAATATCTACAGTATTTTGTTTTTTATTTAAAGAATTTAAAAAGCTTTCTGCTGTTTTAAATGCAAATCCTGTAGTTTTTTCTGATGTTGCAGTTGCTTTTGTTGGAACTTTATATGTATCAATATTATATGTTTTAACTCTACTATTATTAAATGATGAATTTCCATATTCCCATTTGTATCCACTATCTCTAAAGCTATCATCCCTAGTTCTTTCACCTAATACTTCGTCATATCCATCCAATATCTCTTTTGGTATTTCTTTTACAAATCTTGAAACTTGATTATAACTTGTTGAACCAAATATTGTTCTTCTTTTTGCACA
>UMLR01026397.1_pt1 | contig 94001 bp, 94 predicted proteins | sample 1966741 | NCBI WGS metagenome assembly UMLR01 (sample SAMEA4836207, study PRJEB28245) | human gut metagenome | biome: gut microbiome; material: fecal sample | place: Denmark | collected 2008 | reverse complement strand
CCAAGGAGGATGTCGCGAGTTCGAGCCTCGTCTCCCGCTCCATAAAGAAGAGTCTGATTTTCGGACTCTTTTTTATTTTGCTAATTTATTGCAATACAGACTAATATTCACATTGCGCTCACTTAATTTATTTTCTTGGAACATATAAACAAGCGTACTTATCAAAATAAAACAATATACGTCCGTCTTTTAACATAACTGAATACCCTCCAGGTCTTTTATAAGGCATATTTTTTATCAATACAGATTTCCCTGTTTCAGGATTAAATATTTCAGTTCGATTTTCATATATACCATCTCCTGAAAAATTACCTGATTTTTCAATATTTTGACCACCGTTTACTAAAATATTCCCATCAGGTAATAATGTCATGTTATACAAATAAACTGATCCTCTTGGAACAATTAATTTCCCAAGTTCAACAATTGCATCTTTTTCTGGATTATATCGTTTCAAAATCATCTGATTACCTAATTTATCAGAAACATAACTTACTAATACAATATCTCCATTTTTTAATTGAAGAAAAGTTTTACCATTCACTTCACAGTTTGATTCTCTTAAATTATTTGTCCGTAAATTGTATAAATAAAATCTGTTATCAGCAACAATTAATAAATTATCATTATAAAGATACAAATCATTAATATTATTAAAAATTTTAGGGGATTTTATAAGCGAAAATTCATTTGTATCAGGATTATAGACTTCAAACACACTTGCTTTTCTAGACACACCTGAATCACTAATTCCGATAGGTATAGAATTATCTCTTTGAACAAAACCTCCAAATAAAAGTACACTACCATCTTTTAACAAAACTTTTTTTGAATTAGATCTTCTTAAATTTAATTTACCTGTATATTCGAAATTATATGAATCAATATCAAATAATTGGGCATACATCGATTTTTTATAATCCTCTATATAATCATAATATTTTTTTAATAAATTTGAATCTTTTTGTAGATAGGGTAAATAAATTTTTTCTCTTTCTATTTCTGGTAATTGTTTATAAGCTCGCCAAGCATCTCTTGTTGTTTTAATATTTTTATCTCCAAAATATAATGATTTGTATTTATATAAATCATTAAGAATTAACCAATAAATTTCGTGTTCGAACTGTTCTGAAGGTTCTTTAAATAAAGGGGCTATAAACAAAATTTTATTTTGGATTAATCCTATAGCTTTAGTATTATCATGCTTATCAATTGAGGTATTGAGAGTTGCAATTTTATTGAATTTATTAGTATTAGTATCAAAATTTATAATATTATCATCTGAAATTATAAATACTCTACCGTCATTAAATTGGACAGGAATCCCCAAATGATAATCTGTTCTTATTTTTTCGAAATGTCCATTTTTATAATCTAAAGCATAGACCCTAGATGGAATTAGCAAATAAAAAGATAATATTACTATTAATAAAAATATTCTGTTAATAACTATCATAACTTTCTATAAACTCCAACTCTTATCATATATAAAAGATTAGAAATTTTTACATATTTTGTCAAGCTAAAAAATAATTTTTCAAAAGATTTTTACTTGCATGACTTTTACATATTTGATAAAATTACAAAGTTAAATATTAATATTATGCGGATGTAATTCAGTGGTAGAATGCAACCTTCCCAAGGTTGACGTCGCGGGTTCGAGTCCCGTCGTCCGCTTTTTTATTTAATAAAGTGGGATATAAGAGGAGATTATGAAAAAAGACAAAATCATATTTATATTATTAGTTTTATTTGCAATAATTTTACGTATACTATTTATCGATAAGCCCGCAGGCTTTTGGCACAACGAAATGGTAATGTATAACCAAACAATTGCCGGAGGTCCATTAGATATTATAAAAGCTGCAGTAGATGCTGATGTTCATTTTCCTCTATATCAACTAATGCTTGCCGGATGGATGAAAATATTCGGAAACGGAGATATTACAATAAGATTATTTTCGGTACTGGCAGGAGTATTAACTGTTGTTATTGCATTTTTCACAGGGAAAGAAATTAAAGATGAAAAAACAGGAAATATTTTTGCATTTTTAACTGCAATTAATGCAACATTAATTTTTTATTCTCAAGAAGTAAAATTTTATATTTTCTTAGCTCTTTTTGTTACCATTTCAATGTTTTTCATAATCAGAATAATAAAAAATAACCATATTAAAGATTATGTAGGATATACACTTGCAAATGCAGCAATCGTGTATACATTTACAATAGGTGTATTATATGTTATAGCACAAGGTATTATTGTCCTTACTTACATATTTCTAAAAAATAAAAAGACATTAAAAAACTTTTTAATCTCAAATTTAATACTTATAGCATCAATACTTCCTTTTGCTATTTACATACTTACTCATATGGGCAAATATGAGAGCGCAAATTGGATATTCACAAGTAATATTTTTACAACATTTGTGCTTATTCAAAATTTCTTCACTCCAATTATAATAGCTGTATATAATAACCCCAAAATCTACATCCCAACAATTGGAATACTACAAATTTTATTTTTATACATTCCAATAGGCATAGCTTTTTATGGAATGTACAGAGCTATCAAAGAAAATAAAAACAACTATTATATCTTAGCTTTACCAATACTATTTTTACTATTTGAAACTATACTTTGCATGAATAGCGGGCTTAGAATGCTTACAAGATACACAATTCTTGCAGTAACTCCATTTTTACTACTAATAAGCCTTGGTTTAAGAGAAATAAAACCTATAAAATTAAAAATTATAATCACTTACCTATTATTAATAAACACACTATATTTAATAGCCTCTCCTCAAAGTGCAGTAAGAGGATATCGTGATTTAGGAGAAAAGCCAACTGCAATAGTATTAAATAATTATGGTATAAAAGATTCAGACACAATCGTTTTAGCACTTAGAAAAAATGATTTTGATAAATACATCAAATTTAACGGGAAAAAATTCAGCTTATTACAAGATTTTGTCCATGAATCTTACGCAATGGACTCTAATATTCCAGATAAGTACGGCAAGTATGAAAACTTTGTAATTAATTCAAAATCAATTAATCCTAAATTTGAAAAAGATTTTGTATCAAGAGTAATTGCACCAATGAATAAACAGGATAAAATTTTCTATATTTGGGATGAAAATTATAATTCATACCCGCTCAAAAGCATGGATGAATATAGAAAAATTCCAGTCATGACCGGCAGTCTTTCAAGAATGAATGCTGAAGCATTTATGATTTGTCAAAAATATTTAAAAATCAAAAGAGCAACACAATTAAAATATTACAGAGTATTTGTTTTTGAAAAATAAAATTACCATTTTTTAAAGATAAAAAACACTGCAAAAATTATAAATACAAATCCAACTAAATAATTCCACTTAAATTCTTCTTTTAAGTATAAAACGGAAAATACACTGAAAACTAAAAGAGTAATAACCTCTTGAATAGTTTTTAGTTGTGCTGCAGAATATACACTGCTTCCAATTCTGTTTGCTGGGACTTGGAAACAATATTCAAAAAACGCTATGCCCCAACTAACTAAAATAACTAACCACAATGCTGTAGATTTATGCTTTAAATGGCCATACCAAGCAAAAGTCATAAATATATTTGAAATAGTTAATAAAATTATTGGGGCAATACTTCTAAACATAAATCCAAGCCTTTCTTAATATAAAAATTTGCTAAAAAAATTATACAACAAATATAAAAAGAAAGTCTTGACATTTAAGTATTTTCTTAATACAATAATTCATGTGGTTAGCCGACTTGGCTCAATGGTAGAGCAACGGTTTTGTAAACCGTAGGTTGTAGGTTCGATTCCTATAGTCGGCATTTTTTATTAAATAAAAGCCCTTGTGGCATAAGCCTTTGTGGCGCAGGGGTAGCGCACTCCCTTGGTAAGGGAGAGGCCACGGGTTCAAATCCCGTCAAAGGCAAATTTTGAAAATTAAATATGGGTAGGTGCCCGAGTGGCTAAAGGGAGCAGACTGTAAATCTGCCGTCGCGAGACTACGGTGGTTCGAATCCACCCTTGCCCACCATTTAAAAAGACCTCTTATGAGGTCTTTTTATTTTAAATATAATACAAAAAAATACAATTATTTTATACATATATAGCATAAGGATTTGGGCATTCAATTTCTGGATACGGTAACATTTCAATAGTATTCCAAGGATTTGAAAGTTTTCCTTTTTGAGCAGAAAATACATGCCCACCAGTGAAACCTATATTTCTATTAACAACATCTGGCAAATATCCATCACTTGCTTTTGCATTTTCTGCTCTTAATACTGTTAGTACATTACCTGAAGATTTATTTAAGAGAGATTTCTTACAACTTGCAGTTGCTTGAATAATTTTATCTGCACCCCTACCTAAAAGCATTGGAATATCATAAGCCTCAGGATTTCCACCTCCATTTATATAAAATAACGTATTTTTAGTTGGTTCATTCATTATTCGATTTATATTCAAACCAACAGAATGCTCAATCATTTTATGTCCTAAAGCACCTTGCAAATATTCACTATTTAAATAATCAAGACTTCTTAAATCAAAATCAATTGGAACCGTATTAAGACCTGGAAGCTTAATTGTTAAAGTATGTTCTCCTGTTTGCGTAAACATCTTATAAAAATTAATTCTTGATTCAGGATTTTTAATAACACCATCAAGAGTAGCTACAAAATGGCAAGAATTTTCAGTTTGAGCCATAGCATAGCGCTCAATTGGTGGGAATAATTTTTCATACATCATTTTAGAAAGATTCAATTCTTCATAATTATCAATGGTTCTGACATACATTTTATTACCAATAGAAAAAGCATCCCCATTTTGTGTTCTTCCAAGAATTTCAGACTTTGATACAACATTGTCAAACTGTTCAAAGTAATTTTTCCCCTTTGAGAGCTTGGCAATATCAACTTTAGCAAGGTGATGAAATTCGCCTTCAGGAATTAAACCTTTAAGAATATAACTAGGTGCTTTATCTTGTTTTACTAATTTATATAAATCAATAATATCTTTATACCTTTCAGGATTATTATATTTTGCTTGTAAAATAGCTTTCATTGAGTACAAAGACGTTACACCTTGATCGAATAATGCATTACCTGATTTATCTGTCATTGATTTTACATCTTTTAAATCTTTAATGAATTGTTGTAAAAATACCTCTTTATCGTTATAACGAGTATGATTAATATCTTCTAAGCAGACTATAATATCTTCTATATCATATGTCTTTTTACCTTTAACTACTGGAAATAATTCATCTAAACGTTTAAGAAATATGTTATTATTGCTATTTACAAAAGGTTTTGATAACAAAACATCTCCACCACAAAAACTATTACCAGTAATAGAATGTTTTGATAATAACTCCTTAACTTCCTTATCAGTTGGCGCTAAAAACTTCTTTAATGATAATTGAACTGTATCGCCAATTCTTGAAGTTTGGGAACTAGTTCCCCTATTAAGACTTGAAATAACATCTTTAACGTTAATAACTTTTTTACTTGTAACAGGAGGTTTAACACCTTTTGTCAAAGTATTAGCTATTGATGACACTAATTGTATAGTATTTGCCATTAAATTTAATCCCCAAAAATTAAAATCCCCATATATATAAAGTCATTACATTTTAGGAAATTGCTCTTATTATGAATTTATTCTTAAAAATTATTTACATTTCATTTGCTCTGGTGTAATTATCCATAAATCAATATTGTGGTAATTTGCCACGGATTTTACACGTTTTATATATTTTTCATCACTTTGACCATTTTCAGCAATCAACACAATTCCAGCTTTTTTATGTAATTGTTCTCCATAATACAAAGATTGTCCAATACTTTCTGCCCATTTTTTAGCGAAATCAAATTCTACGGCATGAGTCTTTGTTACGCAATCAACACGAGCCTTATCAGGCAAAATCACTTCTGTCACACCACCATTTGCTCTACACCAATAGTTTTGATAATCCTTTTCATAAAATTTATGATTCTTTGGAGTAGCAGCAAAAGCAGATATTGAAATTAAATTCAGTATTAAAATTAATAATAAGAATTGCCTCATTATTTGATAATACAATTTATTTGAAAATTATAAAATTAGCTAAACGTATGAATTATTAATTTTAATTATTACCAAAAGAATAAATTATTGTTCGATTATATTTATCACCTTTTTTCAAAATAGGTTTTTCTTCAAATGTATTTATTGCATCAGGGAAAAATTGTGGTTCCACACATAAAGCTGAATGTTTCTCATACCTTTTTCCATCTTTTCCTAAAGGTTGAGAATCTTTACCTAAGTTATTTGCCGTATAGAACTGAAATCCAGGTAAATCAGAAGATACATTCATATTTATTCCTGATTTTTCAGACTTTACTCTAGCTACTTCAATTATTGTCTTTCCGTCATAATTATCTACAACAAAATTCTGATCATACCCGTTTTTATTCATTTCAGACAATTTTTTCGGAGTTCTGAAATCAAAATCAGTACCATCTACAGATTTTATTTCACCAGTCGGAATTGCTATTTCATTCACTGGAGTATATTTAGAAGAATTTGGCAAATGAATTATATGTTCCATTACAGAATTTTCATAAGTATTTTCAGCACCATCAAGATTAAAATAAGAATGATTTGTCAAATTCAAAATAGTATCACTGTCTGATTGAGCCTCGTATTTTACAGACAAATTATTGTTGTTATCAAACTTATATGTCACAGACATTTTTACATTTGCAGGATACCCGCCTTCCATATCCTTTTTATTATAAGTAAATTTGATACCGTCTTTTAATACTTCTGCATTCCAGTTTTTAACATCTAACCCTTCTTTACCGCCATGAGAATGAGTTAGCCCGTTATCTTTATTGCAATCTAACTTATATTCTTTTTCACCAAGTTTAAATGAACCTTTATTAATTTTATTTGCACAAGGTCCAATTGTGCCACCAGCATGCCCAATCGGAGATTTTTCGTAAGGCGTTACAGAATCATATCCTTGAGCGACATCAATTAATTTCCCATTTTTATCAGGGACTTTTATTGATGTAATAGTTGCACCAAAAGAAGATAAACTTACACTTGCGCCATTTTTATTTGTAATTGTATATAATTCAGCCTGCTTACCTGTCTTTTCAATCTTTCCGAAAGATTTTTTCTCAATTTTAATACCGTCATACAATGAATTATCTTTAACAGTTTTTGTAAAAGTATCCTGTATCGGCTGATTTGCAAGAAAAGTAGAATTTACAATATTTTGCAAAACAGGTCGATTATTATTAACAAATAAAATATGCGGATTAAAATCAATTGGCATTTACTACACTCCTTTATGATTGAAAAATCATAGCATAAATTTATAAAACAAAAAACAACATAAAATTGCTACATTTATTAATAGTAACATAACTTTATTAAATATTGCCGTAAAATCCTTTTACAGGTAAGATATTAATGGAATATTTATATAGGAGAGTAAAGTATGAGAAATCTATTTAAACTAGCGTTATCTGCACTGGTTACATTAGTTATAACCATACCAGCTTTCGCTTATCCTGATGTTAATTCTGACCATTGGGCTGCGAAACAAATCGAAGTTTTAACTGAAAAAGGTGTAATTGTAGGTTACCCTGACGGCACATTCAAACCAGATGACAATGTGTCAAGAGCAGAATTTGCATCAATGGCTATAAAAGCATTAGGGCAGGAACATACAACAGTTGCTCAACCTGTTAAATTCACAGATATAGAACCAGGATTTTGGGCTTATGATTCTATACAAAAAGCTCTATATTTTGATTTAATTTCATGCCCGCCACAAGGTGAACCATTCAGACCAGATGATACAGTGACTAGAGCAGAATCAATTTCTGTAGCGGTAAATGCTCTAACTACAGAACAAATCAGTGATATGAAAGCTAAAGAAGTTCTTTCTAAAAAATTTGCTGATACAAACGAAGTTCCTGAATGGTTCTTAATTCCTGCAGGCAAAGCTGAAATTTTAAATATGTTAGTAACTATTCCTTCAAAAGACAAAGCAAAAATTGAAGCAAACAGACCTGCTACAAGAGCAGAAGTATCTGCAATTTTATATGAAATGATGGAACAAGCACAACTAAATCCGAACGCAAAACTTGCAGAAGCAATGAGAAAGAAAACTGGTGATGGATATGTTGTAGAAAATGCATTTGTACAAGGCAGTGTAGGAACTATTCCTGCTGGCGCAATTGTTCCTGTTAAATTGAGCAACTACATAAGTTCTCAATCATCTCAACCTGGAGAAATTTATGTAGCATCAGCTCCTGAAAACTACATTACAAAAGACAAATTTATTCTTATATATAAAGGATCAAACTTAAAAGGTCAATTACTAGATGTAAGAAGTGGAAAATGGTTTGTTAGAAATGGGGTTTTAGTTCTAGATAACTCATTAATCACTACAAACAATGACCAAACAACAACATTTGCAGGCTCTGGAGAAATCAAAAAAGACAGAAACTGGTTTATGAAAATAGTAAGAGCAACATTAAAAGGAGAAAAATTAAATGTCAATCCTGAAGATGTTGTCTACATAAAACTTCTCAAACCAATAAAAGTTGATTTAACAAACGGTTGGATTTTAGAATAATAAAAATAAAAAAAGTCCCGAAATTTTTTCGGGACTTTTTTTATTCAACAGATTCGCCTACTTTATATTTCTCATAAATTAATTTTTCTGTACCAGAAAGTATATTTTTCAAACTTTCAGCACCATAAGGATTATAAAAAACTCCTGTCAAATCTTTTTGTCTTATTTTTAATGAATAAGCATCTCTACCGTATTGATTAGGACCTTTCACTCCATTAACATCAAAAAAAATATAACCGCATGCGTCATCACCACCCTGCACCATTATCTCATTACCATGTTCATCTTTTTTACAGTTTCCTTTATCATCTCGCTCACAAGAATACCAAACATTCAGACAAGAAGCTTGTTGATATAAAGACAAAATCATACCATCAGGTAAAATAAGTTTAGGATAATTTAAAGCTTGTCCAGATGTACTACCGTTTAAAACCTGTTTCGTTGCATACATATATGTAATATCATAATATTTTTCGCATTCTTTTGAAGTTTTATTTTCACATAAGATTGCACCATTAAAATATTTTTGAAATCTCTTTGCTAGATCAGTACTAGACTGAGTGACATCAAATAAATAAGTATTATCTCCGATTAATCCACCATCTGCTTGAGCAGAAACCAAAGCATTTTGAATTGTTGAATAAGCTTTTTTAGTAGCAGTTATTAGCACTTTATCCTGATACTTTGCAATAACAGAAGGCATTGTCATCGCTGCAACAACTCCTATAATTCCTAAAGTTATAAGTACCTCAGCTAACGTAAACGCAAGAGTAGAGCTTAAATTACGCCCCCCCCCCGAGTTTCAAATCTTTCCATAATCCGCTCCTTTCTTATAATTGTATAACTTATTATAACAATATACTATATAAAAAACAAGCTTTAAACATCTTTTTTTATAAAACCTGTTTGAATAATATCCTTCCCAAATTTTTGTTCAAGTTTATCAAAACATTTTGATAGCTTTTCTTTGCGTTCATCAACTACATTATCAGAAAACAAAGACATTTGTGCTTCATTATTAAAAACAAAAGTATCTAAAATAACACCTGTACTACGATAAAGAATATTCGGATTATAAATTTTTTCTAATAACTCAAATACTATGTCTGATATTTCAAGCTCAAAATCCGTACCAATATTCAAAACTTTTTTTTCACAATAAACTTTAAAATCCTTAGTTCTTAGAAAAATACTGACACCTTTACACTTTGCATTTATTTTTCTTAGTTTCACACATGCTCTATGAATATGATAATTCAGAGAATTTTTTAAATAATTTTTATCGGATGAAAATTTTGCAAGTGCACTTGTTTTTTGAATAGATTTTGGCAATTTAATCTCATTAGAAACTGGAGATATCATCTCTCCCAATAACTCATGTTTCATCTCTAGCCCATGAATTCCAATTTGCTTATTGAGCCATAAATCATCTTGAGAAATTAATTCATAAGCTGTTAAAATACCATGTTTTCTTAACATTATAGATAAATTTTTACCAATACCCCATATTTCATCAATACTTGTTTTTTCTAAAAGAGGAATAATCTTCCTTGATCCAACTAAAAAGACTCCTTCATCTGCTTTTTTAGCCTTATCCGAAGCTAATTTTGCAAGGGATTTAGAAGAACTCACACCAATTGATACTGGAATATCAACTTTATCTAAAACTTCTTGCCTTATCATTTGTGCTATTTCTAAATAATTCTTTTTGTATAATCTTTCAAGTCCTGTTAATTCAACAAAAGCTTCGTCTATTGAATATATTTCGACCTTTGGGCTAAAAGATTTTAAAACGTCCATAACCTTTTCAGAAATTTGACAATACAATTCGTGATTAGCATTAATAAACACAGCCTTTTTCATTTGTCCTTCAATTTGGAAGTAAGGCATTCCCATTCTAATTCCAAGTTTTTTAGCTTCTTTAGATCTAGAAATCACACACTGTCCACGACCTGACATAACACATACAGGTTTTCCTTTAAGATCCGGATTTACAGACTGCTCACAAGACACAAAAAAAGAATCACAATCAACTAGAGCAATTACATGTTTTTTAGCCATATCAACATTATCAGATATTTTTTGATGTTCTTCAAACATTAAAGAATAATTTCCCGTTCATTTTTGTATGTAACATACCCTAAATTAGCAGCAGGCGGTTTTTTAAGATATTTTCTTTTTGTATAAATTACTCCAACCTTTGAAGATTCTGCCCCTTTTGAATATTCTTTTGCTAATTTTGCACACTCTAATAATAATTTATCAGTAGGATTATCACATTTTAAAAGGACATGAGACCCTGCACAATCCTTTGTATGAAACCAATAATCCTCATCCTTCGAGAGCTTTGACACTATAAAGTCATTTTGTCTATTATTCCTGCCAACAAAAACTTTATAACCATCAATATTCAATTCCATAGGTTCAATAGCTGATTTTGAATATTCTTTTTTTACTTTTTCAGGTTCTATTTCAAATTTAATCTGCATTAAATCAGATATTGAAGTTGCAATATCTAGAGAATATAAAATATGCTCATAGTATGAAACTTTTTCTTTTAATTCGGCTGTCAATTCAGTTAGTTTAGTTATTATGTTTTTACCTTTATTATAAAGCTTATAAAATCTGTTTGCATTTTCTTTTAAAGTCTGAGTTTCATCTAGTTCAATTTTTATATCTTTATTATTTTCATAATCGTACACACAGATAAAATTTGAATAATCTTTTGAATTATAAAGATTTGCCATTATCAAATCACCATATAAACGGTATTTATCAGAATCAAATTCTTTATCCAATCTGTATTGCATTTTTTTCAAAGAATTTTTATCTTTTTTCAACTTAGAATTCACAATCTGTTTACAAGCATCTTTTAGTCTCATAAATTTATCTGAATAAATACAATCTGAATAATAATTATCAATTACAGAATTAATATCTTGAGAATAATTATTCTTAGCTAAAGAATCATCACTTGCATACCAATCAGTTGGGCGTCCTGAAGGATAAACATAAGGCAATCCGCCTGCCATTTCTCTTTCCTTACTTTTTTCTGCCCCAACATTATGCGCACACCCTAAAATTATATTCGTATCGTAATTATACAAAATTACATTTGAATATTTACCCATTAACTCAACGGCTAAGCAAAGATAAATTTTTTCAGACAGTTCATTATATGTTTCAATATAAAATTCTAAAATTCTTTCATACAAAGGCTGTTCAACTTTTGAGATAACAGCATTTTCCAAATATTTTCTCAAAAGCATACAAAACATCGGAGGTTTTTGTGGAATTTCAATTAAACGCTTATCCTCATTTTCTTTACTCATAAAACAAACGTGAAAATACTGAGGATTAATATTTATATATAATTTTTTAGTAAGCCCTTTACCCCTTATAGAAAAAACAAAATCTCTCCTTGTTGGTTGCTGAATTTTTTGAATTCTTGCACCTTCTAAAAATTCTTTATTTGCATCTAACCAGATTTTTAGAGTTAATGAATCAAAATTTATCATATTTTAATATTACAACAAACAAATATGATGATTTAGCTTTATTACCAAGGATAATCTTTTGGAATTTTCCAACCATCATATTGAATTAATGCTCCACAAGTAAAAGCATAACTTGTTTTATTGCAATTATAATATTTACTATTATCAACTAATTGAGTTCTTTCCAATCCAAAACCTTCAAAATATATTCCGGGTCTAACTATTATTGTATCTGCAGTATCTGGAGATCCTAATAAAGAATCTGTTAAAAACAATAAAGAAAAAATATCCCTGCCCATCTTGTTAGGGCCCTTATTTCCATTTATGTCAACCATTATTTTAACTATTACATAATTATGATAAAGACTTTGATATGCATAAAGCATTGTCCCATCTGTCAAAACTACAATCCAAGTTTGAGTATCCCCTCCAGGGAAAGAATCAACACTATTTGGCCCAGCTGGAACAACGTACTTATTTTCCTCTAAACCAAAATAAATTCCACGAGATTTACATTCTGATAATACACAATATTCTGCAGTATTCAAATATGGCAATAAATAATCTACAAATAAATTATGCCCAGCTCCAATATCCCAATCACTAACAAATCCATTATCTGCTTCTGATAATTTTACAGCCTGAGATAAAGTACTATATACTTTTTTTAAACTTTCTACAGTAACATTTTTTTGATACCCGGTAACAAGTGCTGGAATAGTAAGCGCTGCAACAATCCCAATAATACCTAAAGTTATTAAAACTTCAGCAATCGTAAATCCCAAGCGTGCCGCTTGACCAAACACTAAATTTTTAAATATCCTCCTAAAGTATTGTGGAGCAAGCCTTAAATTGCCCCCCCCCCGGACACTGCAGGCGTAGACAAATCAACACAATTATCGGCAAATTTGTGAGTTTTTTGTGCCTGCTCTACTTCAAATCTTTTCATTTCTAGCTCCTTTCTTTAATAAACTAATTATATCAGACTTTTCATATTTTTCAACACGATTGACGAACCCTGAAAAATATGATAAAATGAGAAATATTAAAAAGGAGTGACACCATGATTTTATGGGAAATTTTTGCAATAGCTGGATTGGTCTTTCTTATTTTAGAAATGCTTGTACCTTCAATGTTCTTTTTAAACCTTGCTATTGCTGGATTTATTACTGCAATTATTGCATTATGGATTAATAATTGGATTACTTTAACAATTTTATTTGCAATTTTTGCCATTTTATCAATTGCATTTTTACGTCCTATACTTATCAAAAATAAAAAAAATAAAGAAACGGAAACAGGAATGGAAGGTAAATACATTGGGAAAATTGTAAAAGTAATTGAGCCAATAGATAAATCATCAGGAGCTATTACTATTTATGATGAAAGGTGGAATGCTCGTGCAGATGTTGAAGAACCTATTCCTGCAGGTAGCGAAGTTAAAATCATTAAATATGATAGCTTAGTCTTAACAGTAGAAAAAATATAGGAGAGAAAAATGGGTATTTTATTAGCAATCTTATTAGTAGCATTATTAATTTATGTATTTAAAGGTATAATTATTGTTCAACAACAACAAGAAGTCATTATTGAAAGAATGGGAAGATACGAAAAAACTCTTAGAGCTGGTCCAAACTTTATCTTTCCAATTCTAGAAGCACCAAGGGGTATCTTAAAAAAAGTATCTCAAAGAGGTATTGATGGCAGCAGTTATTATTATCTAAAAGCAGTTGATAGAATTGATTTAAGAGAACAAATGTATGACTTCCCACGTCAAAACGTAATCACTAAAGATAACGTTTCTATTACTATCAATGCACTTATTTATTTCCAAATAGTTGATGCAAAAAGTGCTGTATATGAAATTGAAAACTTACCAGAAGCTATTGAAAAATTAACACAAACAACATTAAGAAATCTTGTAGGTCAAATGGATTTACAAGAAACTTTAACATCTCGCGGAAAAATCAATGATGAATTAAGAACAACTCTTGACGAAGCGACAAATAAATGGGGTGTAAAAGTTAATCGTGTAGAAATTCAAGACATCTTCCCACCTGCTGATATCCAAGCATCAATGGATAAATTAATGAAAGCAGATAGAGAGAAAAAAGCAACAATCACAGAAGCTGAAGGTCTTAAAGAAGCTGCAATAAGAAAAGCTGAAGGTGAAAAAGAAGCAGCTATTAGATCTGCAGAAGGTGCAAAACAAGCAGAAATTTTAAGAGCCGAAGGTATTGCTCAAGCTCGTGTAATTGAAGCAGATGCAGAAAAAGAAGCTATTGAAAGAATTATCAATGCTTTAGCAGATAAAGGTCAACCTGATAAATACTTAATTGCAATGAAATACTTAGAAACTCTAACAGCAATTACTAATGGTGAAAATAACAAAATTGTTTACATGCCATATGAAGCAACAGGCATTTTATCCTCAGTTGACGGTATCAAAGAAATGTTTAAAGGTACAAAGTAAAAATAACATAGCGACAGTTAAATATTTTAACTGTCGCTAAAATATTAATAAATAAAAGGAAAAATAAATTATGATGATGAATGATTTACCCAGAATGCAAGTTCTAATTACAACAAATGAACAACATATTGAAGGAGAATTACTCTTACCAGAAAATATGAGATTTAGTAATTCAATTCCTGATAATATGCTTTTTTACATATTAAATGGAGGCTTCCAATTTATTACATTAAAAAATTGTGAAGTAAAAGACAGAAAAAATTTAGCATTCAGACCCGATAAGTCTCCACAATTACATGTAAATATCTCTTGTATTATGACAATGCAAATAATAGAGATTTTACCTGATGATTATGAATACGAAGACTATTATGATGAAGAAGATGAAGAAGATAATGAAAATCAACCGAATCAACAACGACCAAAAAGCCGTACAAATAGAAGAAGATAATTAAAATATTCTTCACATTTATGTTCTTTTTTTTATGTTTTTGGTAAGATTGAATTAAATCTATACTGAAAATAGAAAAGGAAGAAGAAATGATTAAAACAAAACTTAAAGACCATAATTGTGGAGAGCTTAATCTAAACAATTTGAATGAAGAAGTTACCCTATCAGGTTGGGCTTCTACTATTCGTGATTTAGGCGGAATTTTATTTGTAGAATTGAGAGATAGAACTGGATTTTTCCAATTAGTTGCAAACCCGCAAATTAACCCTGAAGTTCATAAAGTTTTTGAAAAATTAAGATCAGAATACGTAATAACAGTAAAAGGTAAAGTTACACGCAGACCGGAAGAAACATATAACGAAAAATATGCTACTGGACAAGTTGAAATGTATCCAGAATCTGTAGAAATTCTTTCAGAAGCAAAAACATTACCTTTTGTTTTAGATGATGAAAATGTATCTGAAGATGTTCGTTTAAAATATAGATATTTAGATATCAGACGTGAAAGTATGCTTCATAACTTGACATTACGTCACAAAATTTGTCAAGCAGCAAGAAGCTATTTAAATAATCAAGATTTCTTAGAAGTAGAAACTCCTATTTTAATTAAAACAACCCCAGAAGGAGCTAGAGATTATTTAGTACCATCAAGAGTTCAAGAAGGAAAATTCTACGCATTACCACAATCTCCTCAAATTTTTAAACAATTATTAATGGTAGGTGGTATTGAAAGATATTATCAAATTGCAAAATGTTTCCGTGATGAAGACTTACGTGCAGACAGACAGCCTGAATTCACACAAATTGACTTAGAAATGTCATTTGTTGAACAACAAGACGTTATCAAATGCGTTGAAGGATTAATTGTTGAAACATTCAAAGCTGCAGGAGTAGAAGTTAAACCTCCATTTATACAAATGCCTTGGCAAGAAGCTATGGATAGATATGGTTCAGACAAACCAGATACACGTTTTGGATTAGAACTATTTGATATCGGTGATATTATTCTTGAATCAAACTTTGAAATTGTTAAAAATACTCTTCAAAATGGTGGTATTGTTCGAGGTATAAGAATTCCAGGCGGAGCAAAATTCTCTAGAAAAGATATTGATGATATTACAAAATTAGCAGTATCATTTGGAGCAAAAGCTCTTGCAAATATCATTTACAACGAAGATGGAACAGCTAAATCTCCAGTATTGAAATTTGTAACAGAAGAACAAGCTAAACAAATTCAAGAAAGAGCTCAAGCTCAAGCTGGTGATATCATATTCTTCGTAGCAGATAAACCAAAACTTGTATATGATATTATGGGTAGATTAAGACTTTACTTTGGTAAAAGATTAGACTTAATTGATGAAAGCAAACATAATCTATTATGGGTTGTAGACTTCCCAATGTTTGAATGGTCTGACGAAGAAGGTAGATTTATGGCTATGCACCACCCATTCACATCTCCTTGTATCGAAGATTTAGACAAACTAAAAGCCGGAGATTTAGGCAATGTTAAATCTATCGCTTACGATATCGTATACAATGGAACAGAATTAGGTGGCGGATCTGTAAGAATCCACTCATCAGAAGTTCAAAGTGCAATATTTAAAGCATTAGGATTAACTGAAGATGAAGCAAAAGAAAAATTTGGATTTATGGTAAACGCATTACAATATGGTACACCACCACATGCTGGATTAGCAATCGGGCTTGACAGATTAGTAGCATTATTATGCAGAACTGATAGTATTCGAGATGTAATTGCATTCCCTAAAAACTCTGGTGCAAAAGACCTAATGAGTGATGCACCTGGAGAAGCATCTTTACAACAATTAAGAGAATTACATTTAAAAAGCACTGCTCATAAAGCATAAAAAATATAAAAAAAGAGTCTTATAAAAGGCTCTTTTTTTTGTATTTTTCAAAATTTCAAATAATTTCACACTACTTTATTATTTTCAATAGACTTCATTTTTGAAATTGATTGCAAAAATACAGAAAATAAAATTAAAAACATTCCAATATAAAAAGAACAAGTAAAATTATGAGCTTCTCCAAAAAATATTACTGCAAGCAAAATACCATATATAGGCTCAAGATTTCCTGCAATACCAACTGTAAAAGCAGATAATTTTTTCAAAACCGAAATATGTAATAAATATAAAAGAACAGTACAAAAAAATGCTAAAATTAAAAGCCAAAAGCACTCCGCAAGATTAGGTAATATCGTACTTACAGTATTAAAATGCAAGTAAATAGGAAGTATCATTAACATAAAAAGAGCACCCCCAAATAACTCATAAAAAAGCATATTTCTTGTAGATTTTCCAACCTCAACAATTTGATTAAATAAAGTATAAAGAGCAAATAAAGCAGCAGAAATAACACCAAGAACAATTCCAAACCTGTAACTTGGATCAAAACTAAATATCAACCATATTCCTAAAACAGCCAACAAACTAAAAAACAACTCAATAAAAGAAAATTTAGTCTTTTCAATCAAAGGTTCAAATAATACAGTAAAAAAACCAACAAGAGAATAACATACAACTCCTATTGATACACTTGAATATTTTATACTCCCGAAAAAAAATATGAGATGTAATGAAAGTAATGCTCCCAGTCCAATTATTTTTATAGAATTAGAAAGACTCTCAATTGGTTTCTTTTTCATAAAAAATAACATTATACAAAAAATTAAAAAAGCGAAAAGCATCCTATAAAAAACGATCAAACCTTCATTCATAGGAATTAACTTTGCAAGAATACCTGTAAAACCTGCAAGTAAAACCGATATGTGCAATTTTAAATACTCAAACTTAATTCCTTGCATACCACAATTTTGCACTTTTTTATCAAATAAGTCAAATTAATTCTTTATAAATATTCAAATATTTTTGGGAACTTCTACCCCAAGAGAAATCAGCTTCCATTGCAGACTTTCTCATTGCATTAAATGTATATTTATCTTGATATACACCCAAAGAACAATAAATTGCCTGCATCATATCCCAACCTGAATACCCCCAGAATTTAAAACCGTTAGAATCATTCAAAGGGTAACCAGTCACAGTATCTTCAAGTCCACCAGTTGCTCTTACAATAGGTAATGAGCCATACCTCATGGCAATTAACTGACTTAGACCACAAGGTTCAAATTTTGAAGGCATTAAATAAAAATCACTTCCTGCATAAATCTGATTAGCTAAATCTCCTCGATAACCAATATAGGCTCTGATATTAGGAGAATTATTTGAAAGCCAGATTAAGAGATTTTCATAATCTTTTTCTCCACTACCTAAAAATATAAAATCAGCATTTAATGATTTTAATTCTCCTTCACATTGTCGAATTAAATCAATTCCTTTTTGACCAACTAAACGTGATACCATTGCATACATAGGTCTATTTGGATCATATTTAAGTCCAAATTCCTCGCAAACCTTTTTCTTGTTTTCTTCTTTATGTTTTAATGATTTAACATCATATTTTTTTACAATATTCTTATCTGTCTTTGGATTAAATACATCGTAATCGATACCATTTAATATCCCTACAAGTTTATGTTGATTCATACGAAGCGTATAATCCATACCCTCACCGTATTCACCAGTCAAAATCTCATTTGCATATGTTGGAGATACAGCGATCACTTTATCAGAATAATTAATTGCACCTTTCATCCAATTAACTTTGCCATAATGCTCTACTCCCCACTCATTATATACAATATCTTTTCGCATATTTGCAAAATCCAGAACATCTTCAAACCAAACACCTTGATATGCTAAGTTATGAATTTCAAATACACATTTTGTATTTTTCCAAAAATCGTCATATCTGTAATTACTATGTAAATATACAGGAATCATTGCAGTATGCCAATCATTTGCATGAATCACATCAGCTTTAAAATTCAACAATTTAGCATATTCCATTGTTGCTAGAGAAAATGCAATATACCTTTCATGTTCATATTTTGGGTCTAACCATTTTGGATAAACTTCTTTAAAACAAGTAAAATACCAATCATTATGAACAAAAAACACATTGATATTAGTACCTGGCAATTTACACATAAATAATTTGAATTTATATCCCATTCCATTGAATGTAAGCCATAAAGTAGAATTTTCTAATTCTTTAATTCCCCACTTATTTAAATCAATTAAACCATGTAAAGGTGTAAAAATAGCGATTTCAGCGTCATTTTCTAAACATTTAGGCAAACTTCCTACTACATCAGCTAAACCTCCAGCTTTTGAAAAAGGAGCTACTTCTGCTGCCGCAAATAATATCTTCATACACCCTCACTTCCCATATTTTGATTTTCTTGATTTACATCAGAATTAATATCTAACAAAATACCAGCTTCCTCAAGAGAAACCTCATCATCTTCAACTGCAATATAATGATTTTGATCAGTATCAAATACAAAACTTATACCATATTTATCCGCAATATATCTTGCATGACTAATACAGATCTCAGCTTTATCATATTGCTTTTTAAACATCATTACTTTATACATGTTATACTTAAACAACATTAGCAAATATTCACTTGTTGTATTATTTTTTTCAAGTTGAATCAGAGAATTATTTATAATACCAAAAGCAACATCATATTTATTTTGTCTTAAATGTAATTCACTCATTACATACCAAGCGACATACAAAAGAGTTGTCATACCATTATTATTAGTTGCTTTAATTATTTTATAAATAATTGAATCAGCTTTTTTATAAGAGCCTAATTCCATATAAGCATAACCAATCATTAAATCAGCAAATAACTCTAATTGATGTAAACGATTACGTTTTGCAACAATTTTAGCTCTATAAATATTTTCAGCAAATAACTTATAATCACCAGAAAAACTAACAAAAGCATTAATTATATTATAAATAACATCACCAAATCTATCATTTTCTGCAATATTAGGATTTAAAGATTTAATAGGTTTTCCATGCAAAAGATTCTGCAAATCAATAAATAAATTATAAGATTCCGGAATACTATTCAATTCCCCTCGCAAAATCTTTAAAAACTCATCAACATTACCAACTAGCAATAAAACATTTGCTAATGCAACATATCCTGCGGAATCAACAATCAATGACTGAAAATCATCTGCAGACATATAATCAGGTTTTAAAGCATTTAATGTCTGATTATTAATAACATTCAAAACCTTGTATCCAATATCAAGACAATCAACTAAAGCTCCAATATTAAATAATATTTGAATATGTATAACAGACATTAAAAAGAAATAACTATTAAAATTTGGATCTCCAGGATTTAAAGAAGATGGTGGCAATAAAGATAGAACTTTATGCGTCAACTCTAACGCATGATTATAATTTCCAACAGCTAAAGAGCCATTAATCATTTTATTACATAAAAGAATTATTCTATCTGCATTTTTTGTTTTTTCTAAATTTCTTAAAGTAATTTCTGCAATATCAGATGTTTTGTCTGGGACATAATCATATAAATTATTCGAAATATCTTCGTATAAATGAGATTTATAGCTTTCAATACTTTCAGCTTGTTCAGGATCTGTATTTTTAGCAAGTAAATCTAAAATTTTATTAGTACAATTCAAATAGGAACTAAAATCGCCCAAAGATAAATTTATCTCTGCTAGCTTTTCCCATTGAATTCTTTCGGCTTCTTCATCTCCTAATAAGTCGTACAAATAGGCTTTTACCGGACTTGGCATTTCTTCATTGAATACTTTTTCAAATAATTCTTTAGCAACATCTTTTAAATATATTTTACTAATAGTACTAATCAAGTTATCTCTTAGTAAATTATAATTAGGGAAATAAATACAATTATTATACTGATATATAAATCCCATATTTGACAATTTTTCTATAATTGCATTCTTATTTGCATAGCCTAAACTATCTATTGTAGCAATATCAATACGAGTACCTAACAAAATTATTGATGTTAAAAATTTCATTGAATCTTCATCATCTTGCAAAAGATTTAACCTTCTTGCAACAAGCTTATCCAAACTTGATGGGATAATTATTGTTTTTGCATTAACCATCTCAATACTATCGTCATCCGCAGCATAAACTCCGGATTCAATTAAATATTGAATAGCTATATCTATAAACAAACTACTTCCACAAGCATATTTTGCAACTCTTTGAAAATAGAAGTTATTTAATATATTCCTATAATAAATCTTATTTTCTTCTATCAATTTTTCAAAAGAAGTTGGCTTTAATGAAATTTCTGTATAATATGGTTTACTCAATAAGAAATGACAATCCCTATGTAAAGAAAAATCTTTATCATAAGAAATTAAAAAACTAATATCTAATTGTTCAAAAGCTTCAAATAAATACTTTAAAACATCATATGAACTTGAATCAATCTTATCAAAATCTTCAATAAATATAAGGGTTTTTGGAATAATTTGCAATAACGTCAAAAAGATATCAAAATAAACATAACGAGTATCCTCATTATTATTATCGTTTCTTTTTTGTAAAGTAATCAAATCACGAATTAATCCTTCAGGATCAACCGATTGAAACATTGAAAAATCATTTTGGAAAAACAATTTTTGAGAAACAGTATATTCAAAAATTGTAGAAACTAAATCTCTAAAAAATGAATAAGGAGAATATTTCATTTCCTCATAACAAGTAACAGAAATAATATTATCAAACTTCCCGGTACTTGCAGCAGCATTAAGAACTTTCAGAGTATAAGGTTTATACATTTCTGCAGTTTTTATAGCAACAATACCTTTAGGAACAGCTTGAAATTTATTCAGAATATGAAATAAAACATCAATATTTTCTGTTCTTATAAATTCAGCCTTTATCTCTTCAAAATTTATAGTTTCAATATCATAAATAGCATCTGGATCACCGGGAGAATCCAAATTATTAAGAGCCTCTCCATCTAATTTATCTTGTTCAATAAGCATATTTTGAACAAAATTTGGAATCTCTATTTCTTTTTCTTCCTCTTCTTCTGGATACTCTACTTTTACAAACTCTCTTAAATCAACTTCATAAAACATCACCATTTCATCATTAACCATTACAGAGTTCAGCGGAGATATTTTATAATCCCCACTAATTGCATCACTTACATTATCATCAGTTAATACCTGAAATGTATTTAATATTTTATCTTCACTTTTATGCGTAACCTGATTTAAAAGACTTATATTAATTCCAGAATCATAATTATTTGGATCATCATCAATATTACGTTTTAATAAAAACATATTACAACGAATTGATGCGTGTTTTTTTTGAGTTAACTTGCAATTCATTGAGGTTATTAAATTCAATAAATCAATAGCTGCTTTTACAGCAGTTGTAGCAGAACTGTTAAAAGTATAATCTTTATCAAATCTTATAACATATGTTTTACCAATAAGCTGCCTTCGTAATCCTATAGATTTTACATAATCTTTTATTAATTTATCCAAATTAATTTTAAATTTATTTAATAACTTAGCAGATCCCAAAAGATTTTTCATTTCATCCATATTAGGGAAATCAATGGTTAACATAACAAAATCGTCAGTATTTGACTCATTCATTATGACACTTTTTTCTGTATCAAAACCGCATTTTCGGCATTTTTTTGAAATTGTTTGATTTATTTTCCCGCAATTATGGCACTTTGAAATAATCACATAACCACAATTTCTGCAAGTATTAGTTTCATTAATTGTCTTGCAGATTGGGCAAGCAAGTTTCAGCACCTTTTTACAATTAGGGCAAACCATCGCTTTATCATCTATTTCTAAACCACATTTTGGACATTCCATAGAAAAATTATACCACTCTATGCAGTTTGATACAACAAAAACAGCTCATCTAAACAGTTGATTTAATTGTATCTAATACCTGCTTCCTTCATTCTTCTAATACATTCTTTAATTGTGTCAACATCCTTAGTTAAAGCAACACGGAAATAACCTTCCCCATATTTACCATAACCATTTCCAGGTGGTACAACAACATGAGCTTTTTCAAGCATAATAGTAACAAATTCTTCAGAAGACATACCCTTTGGTACAGGAAGCCACAAGTAGAATGTAGCTTTAGATGGTTTTACATTCCAACCTAATTCTCTAAATCCTTCTTCTGCAGCATCACGACGTTCTTGATACATTTTATTCAAATCGTTAATATATTTAGCATCAACAGTAAAAGCTGCAGTTGCTGCATCTTGAATAGCTTTAAATGTACCAGAATCAATATTATTTTTAATAGTACCTAGAGCTTTTATTGCATCTGCATTACCACATACAAAACCTACTCTCCATCCTGTCATATTATATGATTTTGAATGAGAATAAAATTCAATTGCAACATCTTTTGCACCTTCGACTTGTAAAACAGAAGGAGCTTTGTAGCCGTCATAGGTCATTTCAGAATATGCCATGTCTGAACATAATAAAATATCATATTTCTTACAAAAATCAACAGCTTTTTTAAAGAAGTCTAAATCAGCAACAGCTCCTGTTGGGTTATTTGGATAATTTAAAAACATAATTTTTGATTTTTTAGCAATATCCTCAGGAATTCTATCAAAATCTGGCAAATAACCATTTTCTTCTAATAAAGGCATTTCATAAGGAGTACCGCCAGCAAAAATAGTAGCATTATGATAAACAGGATATCCTGGATCTGGAACTAGTGTATAATCTCCTTTATCTACATATGCAAAAAACACATGAGCAATAGCTTCCTTAGAACCAATATTAGCAAGCATTTCTTTATCAGGATCTAATTCAACACCAAAACGATTTTTCATCCATTCACAAGCACCTTTTCTAAATTTTTCAGTACCGTTATATGGAGGATAATCATGATTTTTAGGATTATCAATTGCCTTGTGCATTTCTTCTACAACTGGAGGTAATGTCGGAGTATCAGGATCGCCAATACCTAAACTTATAATATCAATACCTTTAGCTTTAGCTTCAGCTATTTTTCTATCAATTTCTGCAAACAAGTATGGTGGAATTTGTTCTAAACGTTCTGATACTTTCATAACTTCTCCTTCTTAATATTCTTTCCTTAGCTTTAATTTTATGCTATCATAAATATAAAGGAAAAACAATGAGTATAATAGCAGATGACAATGATTTTCAACATAAAAGTATTACCGAAAAGAAAAAAATTTCGGTTGTAAAATGTGAATGCCTTGAAAATGACAAAAACTTTGAAAATTGTATTCGTCCAAAATCATTTGATACATATATCGGGCAATCAGCATTAAAAGAGACTTTGAAAATTTCTATTGCAGCAGCAAAAAAAAGAGAATTACCGCTTGATCATTTGCTTTTTTACGGACCACCAGGCTTAGGGAAAACAACTCTTGCTGGTGTAATTGCAGAACAAATGGGAGTAGATATAAAAATCACATCTGCACCAGCACTAGAAAGACCTCGTGATATTATAGGGATTTTAATGTCTTTAAAAGGTGGAGAAATATTATTTATAGATGAAATCCACAGATTAAATAAAGTTGCAGAAGAAATTTTATACCCAGCAATGGAAGACTTTTTCTTAGACATGACAACAGGGAAAAGCCAAACTGTAAAAACTCTTCGTGTTCCGCTTCCTAAATTTACTCTAATAGGAGCTACGACAAAAGCTGGAGAATTATCAGGACCATTACGAGATCGTTTTGGAATTATACACAGACTTGAATTCTATACAGAAGATGAACTTGCACAAGTAATTACAAGAACTGCAGGTATTTTAAATATAGAAATTACAGAAGAAGGTGCTCATGCCATCGCAAAAAGATCTCGAGGCACACCACGTATAGCAAACAGACTTGTAAAAAGAGTCTCAGACTACGCTCTAGTAAAACATGATGGAAAAATTACAGAAGATGTGGCAAACAAATCACTCGACATATTAAAAATAGATAATTATGGACTTGATAATACAGACAGAAGCCTTTTAAGATTAATTATCGAAAAATATGATGGTGGCCCTGTCGGGATTGAAACTATCGCTGCTGCGATTGGTGAAGATGTAAGAACAATTGAAGACGTATGCGAGCCTTTCTTATTACAAGCAGGGCTATTACAACGGACGCCTCGCGGGAGAAAAGTATCCCCCGCTACTTACAGGCATCTTGGTTATAAAAATATAGACATAAACGAGCAAAAAAGCTTATTTTAATAATTCATTTCCCAATTATCATTTAATATTTTTGCAAAACAGCCATCAGGGGCAGTTGTTTTTAAGCATCTAGAATTAAATAATTCTTCCCTCTGTTCCTTGGTAAGAGGAGCATTAGCAGAAGCATCCGGCGGAGCATCATCTATTAATGAATTATTATATACATAAAACCAAAATAAATCTCTACCAACAATATTAGGACCTTTTGCTCCATTTACATCAACTGCAATATTTATTATTTTATTTCCTTCCAGTGAATATACAGGTCTTACAGAAGCACCATTTGCAAGAACAAAAGATGTATAATTAGGATCCCAATTTGAAGTAGCAGTACCATCCATTTTTCTATAAGAATCAGCAAAACAATCAGACATACTATCACACACTTTTACATTTTTAAAATATGTCTTATAGAAATTTATAACACTATCATTAGAATTAATCCCTGCCTCTTTTAAATTTAAAGCATTCCTATCAGTTTGATACTGTAACAAAGCCTGCGACAATTCATTATATACTTTATGTAATTGAACTACATAACTCTTCTTTTGGTAGTTTTGCATTAAAGTAGGTACTGTCATTGCAGATACAACACCAATAATCCCTAAAGTTACCAAAACCTCAGCAAGGGTAAAACCTTTATTGGAGCTTAAACTACGCCCCCCCCCCGAGTTTTTAAATTTGAATAAATTTTCATCGTTGCTCCTTTCAAATTATTATACCTTACTTATTATAACTTTCTTTAGGAAATATTTCAATATTATCTTTTGTAATATAATTATATTATGCAAAAATTCTCTGAATTAAATCAAAAACAGAATCTAGCAATAGCTCTTGGTTATTTTGACGGAGTACACATCGGGCACAGAGCTGTAATTAAAAGTGCTGTTGATTTTGCAAAAAAAAATAATACAAAATCTGCAGTAATAACTTTTTCAGACCACCCATACTGCTATTTCAAAGGAGTTTGCCCTAAATATATTCTGACAAGAGAAGAAAGAGAAAAAAGAATTGCATCTCTAGGTATTGACTATTTATATGAACTAAATTTTGAGGATTTTGCGCTCTTAACAGCCAAAGAATACCTAAATAACATATTAATAAATTATTTTCATCCAATATCAATTTCTACAGGCTGGAATCATAATTTTGGCAAAAATAAATCGGGAAATGTAAACTTTTTAGAAGAGCAAGCAAAAAACTACAATTATAAATACTTTAAAATTCCCCCTCAAAAAATTAATAATGAAATAATTAGCAGCACAGAAATAAGAAAGCTTTTAAGTGAAGGCAATATTGAAAAAGCCAACCTTATGCTAGGCCAAAACTTTTCAATTGAAGGGGAAATAGTTAAAGGAAACCAAATAGGAAGAACAATAGGTTTTCGGACAGCAAATCTTGTTTACCCTCCAGAACTTATAGAACTACCATATGGAGTATATGCAGTTGATACAACATATGGGAAAGGAATTGCTAATTTTGGAATAAGGCCAACTATAAATGGTTCTCATACATCTTTAGAAGCACACATTTTGAATTTTGAAAAAGACATCTATGGTGAAATTATAAATGTCAATTTCAATAAAATGATACGCACCGAGAAAAAATTTCCTTCTCTCGATGCGTTAAAAAAACAAATTAATTTAGATATAAAATCTATTTAATCAATGCTTGAACTTCTTTAAACTTAGGATTTTTAGCTCCTTTTAGCCATTCAAATAATGCAATTTCAACACAAGATATTTTAACACCGTTTGCAACCATTGCATCAATTCCTTGTTTAAATTCATATTTAGCTCTGCTCGCGCATGCATCTTTTATAACATATACGTCAAAACCTGCTTCTACAAGAGCAGAAGCTGTCTGATGAACACAAATATGAGTTTCAATACCAAAAATTACAATTTGTTTTTTACCGTACGATTTAATCTTTTCAAGCATACCATCTTCCAATAATGCATTAAAATATGTTTTTTCAACAACTTCACTGTTTTCTGGTAAGGCTTCTGATAATTGCGGAACAGTATGCCCTAAGCCTTTTGGATATTGCTCTGTTAATAATACTGGAATATCTAAAGCTTTTGCAGCACTTGCAATTTTTACGGCATTTTCAACAATAATATCTTTATTTAAAGCGGCAACTAATCTTTCTTGAATATCAATAATTAATACCAAACTATTTTCTGCGGATAATGTATTCATTTAATCTCCTTTACTGTCTATTAAGCTGATGTGTATTTAAAATCTTTTATAAAATCTTCCACTATTGTAATAAGTTCTTTTTGACTAATTTTAGTTAATGATAATTGAATTTCTTTATTCTCTGGGCTATCAAGACCTTCATGAGTTATATAAATAACAATTTTTGCAAAACCCGGATATACAATTCGCAACATACTGTCTTGCTTTTTGTTTTTCAAATGGAATACACACTGCTCGCTATCTGTAAATTGATAAATTTGGGTATCAAACAGTTTTTCTTCCCAAGTTTTTTGCAACCTGAAAAATACTGGAGCTATAACTTTTTCCATTTTTTTATTAAAAATTTGTCGGAATATCTTATAATTTTTTGGTTCTTCATCATCTGTCACCAACCAATCATCAAGAGTATCTTCTTCTTTTTCCTCAGCTAAAACATATTCTGCATTAGTAGCTATAGCATCTGACAATGCTTGCAGTGCATCATGCTCCATTTCATCATAAGACTTATGAGAAATACTTGAAATTCCAGCACATATCTCAAAATTATCACCATAATTTTCTTTTATTTTATTCAAAACAACAATTGCACCATTAAAAGATGTTTTAGGTAAAAGGATATAAAATTTTGCACCTCTTCCAAGAGTAGCAGTATCATCGACTCTTATTGATGACAAAATAGCATGCGCCATCTTCTCAATAGAAAATTTAACTTTACTATTTTCTGATGGAGAAACAACTAAAAATACACCATCATCTAATAAATTATCATCAATATAATTTTCAACTACCTGCTTAGAATAATTATAATTATACAAACCAGTTAATTCATCAATCACATTTAACTGTTCTAATAATTTTTGATTTCTCATAGCTTGCAATTTTACAGAATTATGTTTTATGTTATTAACAGTCCTTATTACAAGTTCAAAATCTGCAGCAGTTGAAAATGTAAAATCATCAATACCTGCATCATAACAAGCTAAAATCATATCTTTATCATAATTATTAACTAATAAAATAATACATACATTTTTTAACTCTCTAATTTTTTTTATTAAATCAAGAGTTACTTGTTGTGAATTATTTTCATGAATTAAAACAATATCAGAATTTACATATTTTAAATTTGAAATTGCATCTTTATAGCCAGACAAAACAATAGAATCATTCGCACGCAAAAATATTAACTTTGACTCTATTACTTTAGATAAATCATCATCATCAGAAATTAAAAGTATGCTATTCTTATCATTCATTTAACTAAACCTGTAAATGTTTTTTGATACAAAGGAAACTACCACCCGCACCAAACAAAATTGCCATAGTAAACATTACTGCAATTACAAAATTTTGTGCATGCAAAGGTGTTGGCACCATAAAGAATTGATGCATATGATTTAATCCATTTTGAACACAATTTAACGGTAACAAAGCAATCACAGCTCCTGAAAAGCCATAAAATGCACCTTGCATGATTAATGGAAATCTTATATACCAATTAGATACACCCATTAATCTCATAATTTCAATTTCTTCTTTTCTTGATTGGATTACTAACTGAATTGTATTATTAATAATAGTTATAGTTAAAATACCCATTATAATTACAACAAATACAGTAATCATATTGACAATTTTATTTAATGCCTCAATTTTTTTAGCCAAATCTTGAGCATAACTCATATCTTCAACAGATTTAAGCTGTTTAACATTTTTGAATACTTCTTCAATATTTTCAGGCTTATCAACCTTTACATGCAAAGTATCAGGTAAAGGATTTTCAATATCAGGCAAATCCATTTCGCGTTTTAAATTTGCCCAAGAAGAAGCCTTTGGTATTATAGTTACATTTTCAACATGCTGAAACTCTTTTATTCTATTTTTTACAACATTAGCATCAGAATTTTCTTTCAAATATACTGAAATTTCTAATACATTACCTAATTCATGAGCAAAAGATGAAATTGATAAAGCAGATCTAAAAAATGCACCAAATATCGTTAAAATGGCTGCCATTGTTGTAATTATTACTAAATTAACAATACCTGTTCTATGAACATCATGAATTGTTTGTTTTGTTAAACGATATAGTATTCTTAACTCGCACAACCAATCTTTTGGAATATGCTTTTTTACCTGTTTTTTTATTTTAGTTTTTGAACTATTCATAAGTACCTGCTTGTATATCCCTTACAATTTCACCTTTATCTAGAGTAATAACTCTTTTTCTAAAATAATCTACCATAGCATTGTCATGGGTAGATACAATAACCGTAATTCCACGTTGATTAATTTGATCCAAAATTTGCATAATTTCCATTGAATTTTTAGGATCTAAATTTCCAGTAGGTTCATCTGCTATTAATAATGGAGGTCCATTTACAATTGCACGAGCAATCCCTACTCTTTGTTGTTCTCCACCAGATAATTCAGAAGGAAGAGCATTCATTTTATCATACAAACCTACAATTTTTAATGCTCCAGACACACGGGCATTAATCTCTTTGGAACTAATTCCTAAAGTTCTGATAACATAAGCTACATTATCATACACACTCATATTTTGCAGCAACTTATAATCTTGAAAAACAATCCCCATGCATCTTCTTAAATTTGGAACTTTGTCATTTGAAAGATTTGCAATATTTATACCACCAATAGTTACAGTACCACTTGTAGGTCGTTCTTCATTATATAAAAGTTTCATCAATGTTGATTTACCAGCACCAGAAGCTCCTACAATAAAAACGAATTCACCTGAAAGAATATCTAAATTAATATTTTTCAAAGCATAATGATCATTTTTATATTTTTTTGTAACTGATCTAAATTGAATCATAATTTTTCCTTATCTGTTTCATCCTATGTATTATAATACTATGGATTTAATTAAATTTTTGAAGATTGTATAAGTCTATACTTATCAATATATTTTTTTATAGTAATAGTTAATTTTTCTGAACTTAAACCATAATAATCAAGTAGAAAATCCCATTTACCACTCTGTCCAAAATTGTCATTTACACCTATTCTATGAACTGGCAAAGGATAATATTCAGCGAGTAATTCACAAACTGCACTACCTAAACCGCCTGTTATAGAGTGATTTTCAACAGTCATCACAAATCTTGTTTTCTTAACATTTTCAATAATAGTAGCGCCATCAAGAGGTTTTACAACTGGCACATGGATAATTTGAGCTGAATAACCTGATTTTTTCAAATTCTCGCATGCTTCAATTACTTCTGCTAAAGTTTCACCATTTGTAATAATAGTTACATCTGTACCATCTTCTATAACTCTGGCTTTGCAAAAATCAAATTCATAATTTTCGTCAAAGATATCACAAACATTAGTTCTAGGAATCCTAATATACATAGGTCCATAATTTTCAGCAGCAAACTTGATAACCTGCTCACATTCTCTACAATCTGCAGGTACTATAACTGACATGTTAGGTATACCTCGCATTAAAGAAATATCTTCTAAAGCTTGATGGCTAGCACCATCTTCTCCAACAGTAACACCGCCATGAGTTCCGACAATTTTTACATTAAATTCGGGATAGCAAACAGAATTTCTAATTTGGTCATAAGTTCTACCTGTAACAAACATTGCAAAACTCGCAGCAAAAGGAATTTTCCCAACTGAAGCTAAACCAACTGCAGTTGTAATCATATCTTGTTCCGCAATTCCACAATTAAAAAACCTTTCAGGAAATTCTTTTGCAAATACCTGAGTTTGTGTTGAGCATGACAAATCAGCATCCAAAACAACAATATTTGGATTAGATTTTCCTAAATCTGCTAAAGTTTTACCAAATACAGACCTAATAGATTTTCTATTATTTTTATCAATTATCATATAATATACATCCCACTCATCTGTGTTACATCAATATTATAGCATAAATATAAAATTAAGGGAAATGTAAATTTTTAACGCTCATTGTTAAGAATTATTAAAAAATTTTCTAATTTTAGCAATTTTATATCTTGAGGGATATTTAAACAGTAGAATAAAAATATAGAAGATATTTTATCGAAAGGAAGAAATTAAATGATTCAAGCTCCAAATTTAGTAAATCCTTACATGCAACCCCAAATGCAGTACATGACACAACCATTACCTGCACCTAATTACAATGCAGTAAAGATTGACGTACACAATCCTTCAGTGAGCGCACCGGGAGTTGGCCAAGTTGCAATGAATGTTCCTCAATATGCAGCACCTACAATGCCATATTATACATACCCACAAGCTCAATTATATGATTATCCGCAGACACAGGCTCAACCTTATTACATGCCTCCACAACAACAAATTGTCTGCCCACCTTGTCCAGTAGCACAACAACCACAAGCTCCTGTACAAGCTCAAACAGTAGCTCCGGCTCCTCAACCTCAAACAATTGAACCAGCAGCAGCTCAACAAGTTGTTCCTCAACAAGTAATACAACAACAAAACTATAATGCTCCTGCACCAGTTGTAACACAACCAGCAGAAGCTCCTAAAACAGCAGAAGTTGCAGAACAAAAACCTGCAGAAGCTCCTAAAGTTGAAATTGAACAACCTGTTCCAATGACACCTCAAGTTGATTTAAACTCATTCATTGCAAAATTAACAAACCCAGATTTTGAAGTTCAAGCAAACGCAATGGAAGAAATAGCAAATATGGTAAAAGATGAACCTCAAAAAGCTACTGAATTATTAGATGAAAAAATTGTAAATGCATTAAATACAATTGTAAATAATGATTCAAGCAAATTAGCAGGTCCTACAGCTGAACAAATCGCAGCAAGACAAAAATTAATGAAAGGTGAACAACTTTCAGATGCTGATAAAAAATTAGCAACAACAATCACTCCAATGGAACAATCTGAAAGAAATAAAAGCTATGCAATGTTCACATCTTCAATAATGCAAAAACTATATGGAGATGAAGTAGCTAAACTAACAGGCTCTACAGTTCCTTTAACAGAATTACCTGGAGCAGTTACAATTGTTGAACAATTAAAGAACAACCCTAACCCAATGGTTAGAACTTCAGCAATCGAAGCTTTAAGCTATATTCAACAACCAGCATATAAACAAGACCTGACAACTTTATTCACAATCGCTAAAAACGACCAAGATAAAAATGTTCAGGAAGCAGCAACAGCAGCACTAGCAAAATTAGACCAATTACCAGCTGCTGAGCAAACACAAACAGCTGCAAAGCCTCAACCGGAATTAAAACCTCAAGAAGCTCCGGCTCAAGCAGCTTAATCAAATAATTTCTTTCTTCTATATATAAAAAATCTCTTGATTTAATTAAATCAAGAGATTTTTATTATGTTTAAAATTAACTTGACCTTACACAGCCTCTTTATCTTTATATGAAGCTGGAACTGGTGCAGTATTTATATAATCCGCATGCTCAGAAATTTGTTTGCACCATTCATATATAATTTCTTCTTCACTTAATTTATAAGAAATTGGTTTACCAACATGCAAATGAACTTCTCTTCTTGTGAATGGCTTTAATTTTGGATAACCTGTAAATCCTCCAATTGCAACAGGAACGATATCAGCTTTTGCATTTTTTGCAATTACTACAAAACCTTTCTTTAAATCTCCTAATTCTGAGCCATAAGGTCTTATACCACCTTGAGGGAATACTCCTAATGACCAACTTGTAGAAAGAATATCTTTTACAGTCTTAAATGTTGCAATTTCAGGTTTTGTTCTATCAACAGCAAAAGCACCTAAACGCTTAACTAACCATTCAAACTTATCGCCCTTTTGAAACAATTCTTTTTTAGCCATATACGCAATTGGTCTGTTACAAGCCATTGTAACCATTGGTGGATCAAAATGTGAAACGTGGTTTGCAGTATATATAAATTTTCCGCTTTTAGCTTTTGTTGGAAGATTCTCTCTACCAGTAATTTTATAGTTATAAAATATTTTCATAAAAGGAATAACTACAACATATAGAAAACTATAATAAAATAAAGTTCTAAATATATTATATTCCTTAGGATATCTTCTATTATAATTTCTTTCTTTCATCGCTATTCTTTACTCCTAAATTAACATTATCATCGTGTGGAATATATTTAAACCCCGTCAATTCCTGAATTGCATCTATCCATTTTTGAACAACTACATCAGGATTGTCATCATATGGAATAGGTTTTCCTATTCTTACAATTACTTTACCTGTAAATGGAATGTGTTTTGCTTCTTGAGTCCCAACAATACCAACTGGCAAAACAGAGCACTTTGTAATTTTAGCAAGTCCTGCAAAGCCTTTAGTTACACCACTAATAGTTCCAGGAACTCCTCTTGTACCTTGAGGGAAAATACCAAACACCCACTTACTCTTTTTTATTTCCATAACTGTTTTAATAGTAGAAGGTCCCAGACTTTCTCTATTAACAGCAAATGTACCAAGCCAATCTATCCACCATCTTATAAAAGGAATATCAAATAATTCCTTTTTAGCCATAAAAGAAACTCTTCTTGGAAGAATTCCTGCAATCATTGGAGGATCAAGAGTTGACAAGTGGTTTGGACAAACAATATATTCATTATCCTTAGGAACATTTTCAAGTCCATAAACTTCAAGTCTATAAACTAATTTCAAACGAATCATGTAAAATATTTTACAGATTATAAACTGAAATATTGTTCGCCATATATTATATTCTTTTGCTGTTCGTTTTGTATAATTTTTATCTTTATCCCAAAACATTATCTTATATCCTCTACTAAATGATAGACATTTTCTTCAATTATACCTTTAATAAAATAATAAGACAAGTATTAAAAATAACTAAACAAGATAATTCATTGCATAATGCAAGTTTTTTGTATATATTAATTACTAAAAAGTCATTTAAGGAGAGAGAATTTATGAAAACATCAAATATAGAATTAGAAAATGAATTATTCAAAAGTGTGTATGATAAAACTCCAGAATACATTAAAAATCTTGATTTAATGGATTTTTCAAATGAAGGAGAATTTACTTTTACATTAAAAAAAGAACATCTTAAACCTTATAACGAAAAAACTAATCCAGAAGGTTTAAATTTAGAAGAATGGTTTGCAAATTATGCAAAAGAAGCTAAAGTATCAACTGCTGGAATTAGAGGTCCACAAAATATTTTATATCCTCAAGATACAAGATTTCCAATCAATTTAGTTGGGATTGTGCTTGCAACTCTAGCTAAAGCTCTTGTTGCTAACGAAAAATACAAAGGCAAAGAAATTATAAAAGTAGCAGGGCGAGAAGTAAGATATAATTCAGACTTATTTCTTGATGCAATAGCAAGAATTCAAGCAGCAAATGGAATAAGAACACTTGTACCAAAAGATAGAAAAACAATTCCGATTTGGCTTGCTTCTTTTTTAGCATTTAAACTTGATTTACTTGGCGGAGAATATATTACATCAAGCCATGGTATTTCTGTAAAAAATGCGACTAAAGACTTAAATTGTCAAGGAAGTCAATATTTACCTGAAGAATCAATGGAATTTGTTAATAAAATCCAAGAAATTTTTGACGAAACAAACAAAAAAGGAACATACGAAATAAAAATTGCAGCAAAAAATAATCCATTGATTGATGAAAAAGTTCTTGCAAATATTGATGACGGCGTTGATTTATATGTAGAATACTTAAAATCAGGTGTTGCACAAAAAATCAACTTAGATTTAATCAAAAAAATTAAAGATAAAATTGTTATTGAAAACGTTGGCGGTTCTGCATACAGAACCTTAAGCAGAGTATTGAAAAAGCTTGAAATTTCTGACAAATTCACTTGGTTTAATACAGAAGAAGATCCATTTTTCCACTCAATTGGGAAATATGACCATACTCCAAAAGGAGAAAAAGCATTCTATGACTATTCTGTAGATGCAACAGTAACTTCTAAAAGACAAAATGGAGAAAAATTCTTCCCTGTAATTGAGACATTACACTATGAAGAAAAACTAACAAAAATGCCAGTGGGAACAGCTGTGTTAATTACAGATCCAGACCATGACAGACTTACAATTGCACAAACAGAATACGCATGCACAATTCCAGAACTAGAAAAAGCCGGAATTGACTATATTCAGTTAAATGAAGACATAATTCTTACAATCTTTACAGCAAACCAAGCATTTTTAATGTTAATGGATTTTTGGACAAAACAATTAAAAGCTCAAGGGTTATGGAATAATCACCCAAGATTCATGATTAAAACTACAGCTTCTGCTATTTCTTGGGATGAATGGGCTAAAAAACAAGGAGTTAAAGTCGTAAATGTTCCTGTTGGCTTTAAAGAAATTGCAAATATTATGAAAAAAGTTGAATTAAAACTAAAAAATAACCCAGATAAAGAAGTTATCATTGACGATGTTTTAGGAAATTCAATTAATTTAGGTGTAAATCCTAGATTGCTATTCGGAGGAGAAGAATCTGGCGGAATGATTATGGGAACAGAAGAACTTATCAAATCAAAAGCTGGAAGATTTGCTATCGCAATGAGAGAAAAAAGTGCAACAGAAGCAATTATTGTAGCATCCGCTTTAATTTCTAAACTTCAAAAAGAACAAGTATCATTATCTGAGTACCTAACAGAAATCTTTGAAGAAAACAATATTATCGGTCGTTTTGATACAAGAGTAGATATTGCATACTACAATGAATCTGAACCAGATATTAATAAATTGAAAGCAGACAAAATTGCTGGAGAAGCAAAAAGAACCAAAAATGACTTATTCTACCTATCAATGGCAATAGCTGTAAAAGAAGGGAAAATGACTATTGATAATGTAAAAGAAGTATTAAATAATACACTAAAGAGTCTTCTTTTTGATAATTTAATATCAATAAAATTCGTAGGAGATGGAACATATCTAGAATTTACCGATAAGTATATTGAAATAAGACCATCAGGGACAGATGCAAAAACTAAAGCTTATGGCGGTGGATCTAATAAAGCTGTTATTGAAACATACGCAAATATTTTAGGTAATTATTCTGGAGATCTTAATAACTTTCATAAAAAATATGTATCAGAAGATTTGTACAACAAAACAAAAGATATAGCAATGGAATATTATTTGAAATTCGTCGATAAAGATGCAAATAACGAACCATTTGAAATTCCTGAATATAAATTCTAAAAAAAAGAGAACCCACAGACAATGGGTTCTCTTTTTTTTAATTTAAAGAATTAGAACCCGATTTTACTAATAACTTTTGAACATTCCTTTTCCATTCTTCTAAAGGTATTTGTCTATGTAAATAATCCATATTACCTGTAGCAATTACCCACAGAGAGCAACCTCCACCTTTATACCAAGCACCTGAAGCATTTGTTGTAGAACAAAATACACCATCATACAACCACCATTTTGAATACCCTGAAAGAACAGGAGAATCATCTCGATTATTTAAAGTTATAAAAAACAAATCCTTTCCCAATTGATTAGGTCTCTTACTTCCATTTGTATCCACTAACATTAATGGCATATTAAACTCTGAATCATATGATATTCCAACAAAAGCCCCATCATTTAAGACAAACCAATAATAATTACTAAATAAACTAAAAGCAGATCCATCTAAATCTCGATATTTAATTCTTTTCAAATGCTGAGGGAGATTATACCCCCAAACTTCTGAAATACTTAAATATGTTGATAACAAATTAAAATAAACTTGCGAACATTCTGCATTTTTTTTATCACACCAATTTCTAGATATTCCAATATCTTCATAAACTCTTAGGTAAGCCTGATTTAAAATTGAATAAGAACGTTTAAAAGCAGTCAACCAAGCCTTTTCATTATACTTTGATATTAAAGATGGCATTGTCATCGCCGCAACAACACCTATAATCCCTAATGTTATTAAAACCTCTGCTAATGTAAATCCAAATCTGTCATTGCGAGACTTTTGTCGAAGCAATCCAGCTTTTAGTTTTAATAATAGGCTGGATTCTTTCGGGTATTCTCCCTCAGAATGACTATACCTTCTAAATCCTTGCGGAGCAAGCTCTAAATCGCCCCCCCCCCGACTGCTACGCAGGTAGGCACAACACAAGCATTATTGCTCTTACAAAATTTTTGCGTCTGTTCTACACCAAATCTTTTCATAATCAGCTCCTTTCCATAATTTATTATAGCATATTTTAACTAAAATATTTTTTCTTAACGCGGTTTTTAAATGAAGATTTTGCTAATTCAATAGCTTCGATTTCTGAGAAAAATATTTTATCCTCACCTATTTGTTCTGTTATTTTATATTGTTGTAATTGGTTATGAACATCTTCATTATTAATTACCATTAATATTTTTATATGCTGAGATTTCAAACGCAAAATAATATCTTCAAGTGCAAAAATAGCTGAAATATCTAATAAATCATCACTATCATAAACTAAAATTAAATATCTTGTGCCTAAAAACTCATCAAATTGAGATATCAACTGAGTTGCAGAACCAAAGAAAAAAGCTCCATTTATATGCACTACTCTAATTTTATGCCTATAATCTTTTTCTAAAACTTTTTCTAATTTCATAATATCTTTGTCATAAACAACTTTGTTGACAAGTTTTGCTTTATCTGCAGTTCTTTTAGCATATAAAAGAGCTGCAAGAGTAATCCCAGCACCTACTGCAACAATTAAGTTATAAAATACAGTTAATAAGAAAACTAGAATAAGAACGTACAAATCATCTTTTGGCGCTAATTTTATAACACGTAAAAACTTTGTATCAATTATGTCATATCCTATTTTTATCAAAATACCAGCAAGCACTGCTAAAGGGATTTCTGCGACAAATCCAGAAAATTTATATATTAATAAAACCAAAACAAAAGAAGTTACAACTGCGGCTAACTTTGTAGATGCACCAGTCTTTAAAGCTGCAACAGTTCGCATTGTCGCTGCAGAGCCAGGCAAAGTCCCAGTCAAAGCACAACAAATATTTCCTATTCCTTGTGCTGATAACAAGCTTTTTGGCGGAAGCTGAACTTTTGTGATTGAAGTACAAACTAATCCAGTCAAAAGACTTTCTGATGATAAAATTACAGCCAAAGTAATTGAATATTGCAAATAAGTAATTAAATCATGCAAATTTGTCTGTGGAATATGAATAGCTGGCAAAGATACTGAAATTTCAGAAATCTTTGAAACATTCAAACCCATTTTAATTGATACAATAGTACAAATTATTAACGCTAAAATTTGGGATGGGACATATTTATTCCATTTTTTAGGAAATAAAAATACAATTAAAAGAGTCAACAGCCCTATTGAAAAAGCCTGCAAATTCAAATTACTGAAAGATCTAAATACCATTTCCAAACTTTCAATAGTATTTGAACATGGAGCAATTCCAAGCAGAGGATTTAATTGCATAATTATAATAATTACACCCACGCCATTCATAAAGCCAGAAATCACAGGATATGGGACATATTTCACAACTTCAGGCAATTTAGTTAAAGATAATAATATCTGAATAATTCCTGCAAGAAATACTATAAAAATCACAGAAGAAATATCCTTGTTTAAAGCGTGCATAATAGAAGCAACAACAATTGCAACAGGTCCGGTCACTCCTGAAATCATAGGAATTTTAGTACCTAAAACACCAGCTATAAGAGATAGAATTATAGCACCCCAAATACCTGCACTTGCTCCAAATCCTGTAGCTACACCAAATGCCAATGCTTGAGGCAAAGTAATTATTGCCGCGTTCAATCCGCCTAATATATCCCCTGCAAAAACTTGCAATTTACTTTTAAAGTCCATGCAACTATTATAATTAATCTTTATGATATAATCAACCTATGAAGTTGAGAGAGATTTATAATACAGACAAAACTGTTATATCTTTTGAAGTTTTCCCACCCAAAGAAAACTCTGAAAAATTGTTAGAAGAAATTAAAGTTTTAAAACACCATAACCCAGCATTTATTTCATTAACTTACGGTGCTGGAGGAAATGAAAATAAGTCATTTGAACTTTTAAAACAAATTAAAGATACAGGAATTAATGTTATGCCACATTTCACCTGCATCTCAACTACAAAAAAAAATATTGAAAGAAATATAAATAAACTAATCGATCTTAAAATTGAAAACATTTTGGCCCTACGTGGCGATATCCCAGAAAATAAAGAATTCCAAAAACACGATTTTAATTACGCAAGTGACCTTGTTGAATTCATTAAACACAAAACCAATTTATCAATAGGAGTTGCAGGATATCCTGAAGGGCATATTGAAAGCCCAGATTTAGACACAGATATAAATTATCTAAAAGACAAAGTTGATAAAGGTGCTGATGCAATTTTTACTCAACTATTTTTTGATAATAATAATTTTTATAAATTTATTGATAAAACAGAAAAAGCAGGTATAAATATTCCTATAATTCCAGGTATTATGCCAATAATAAGTAAAAAACAAGTTGAAAAAATGGTAAAACTTGCGAATATTACAGTCCCCCCAAATGTTCAAGAAAATATTAGCAAACTAAAAGATAAAGATCTAATTGAATTTGGCATTGAATATGCAACCTCTCAATGCGAAGATTTAATTAAAAACGGAATCAAAGGCTTACATTTTTATACACTCAATAAATCTTATTCTACAAATAAAATTTTAAACAACATAAAGGAGTAAATATATGGAAAATCTAAACAAACATATTGAACATACATTATTAAAACAAGATGCGAAATTGGAAGATTTTATAAAACTATTTGAAGAAGCTAAAGAACATAAATTTTTAGGGGTTTGTATAAACCCAGCCTATGTAAAACTTGCTAAAGAAAATTTGTATGGTACAGATGTTAAAATAGTTACAGTTGTAGGTTTTCCTCTAGGCGCTAACAGATCTGATGTTAAAGCATTCGAAACATCTAAAGCTGTAGAAGATGGTGCAGATGAAATTGATATGGTAATTAATGTATCAAAATTAAAAGATAAAGACTACGATTTCATAATAAATGATATAAAAACAGTAAAAACAGCCTGCAAAGACAAACCACTTAAAGTTATTTTAGAAACAGATCTATTAACAAAAGATGAAATAAAAAAAGCCTGTGAATTATGCATAGAAGCAAAAGCTAACTTTGTGAAAACATCAACTGGTTTTGTAAAAGGCGGAGTTGGCGCTAAAGCTGAAGATGTTAAACTAATGTTCGATACAGTATCTCCATACGGACTAAAAGTAAAAGCATCTGGCGGAATAAGAGATAAAGAAGCAGCACTAAAAATGCTTGAAGCAGGAGCTGAAAGACTAGGTACTAGCTCTGGGGTAAAAATAGTTTCGTAACAATTTGACCATGCTATAATATTCATTAAAGGAATAGCATATGGGTGATGAAGATAAACAGTTTGACGCCACCCCGAGGAAACTCGAACAGGCAAGAAAAGAAGGACAGGTTGTTAAATCAAAAGATTTTTCAACCGCTTTGTCTTTGCTAATTTTATTTTCAGTCATCTTCGGTCTTGCACCTTTTGTGTGGGATCAGATTGTACAACTATATACATTGCTTTATGAACAAATCCCAAATGGACATCTGTCGGAAATAGGGATGACATACATTACAACAGTTACAATAAAATGTGCTGTTTTAATTATTGGACCAATTCTTTTTATAGCTTGGTTCGTTGCGATTATGGCTGATTTCATTCAAGTAGGACCTCTTGTTGCAACAGCTCCTTTAATGCCTAAACTTGATAAATTAAATCCTACAAAATATTTTAAAAATATTATGTCAATTAAGACATTATTTGAATTATTCAAAAATATTTTAAAAGTAGTTTTGCTTGGCTACATAGGCTGGAGTGTTTATATGGAACACATTGAAAGCATCTTAATGCTTGCAGCTATTGATAACAACTTTGCAGTAATGATTGAATTCGGCAAACTCATAACCGACTTTATTTTTAAAGCCTGCATTGCCTTTTTAGTAATTTCAGCAGCTGACTATGGGGTTACGAAATGGAAATTTTTAAAAGACCAAAAAATGTCATTTAAAGAAATAAAAGATGAATATAAAAACACAGAAGGTGATCCAAACGTAAAAGCAGCTCTTAGACAAAGACGTATGCAGATGTTACAAAAAGGGATGATGGATGCAGTACCCGATGCGGATTTTGTTGTTACAAACCCAACACATATCGCATGCGCCCTAAAATATAAAGCAGAAGAAATGGCATCTCCTATGCTTATTGCAAAAGGAACTGAATTAATTGCAAAAAAAATTATAGGAATAGCTAAAGAACATGGTATTCCAGTAATTGAAAACGCTCCTGTTGCAAGAGCTCTATACAAAATGGTAGATTTAAATCAACAAATTCCTCCTGAATTATACAAAGCAATAGCTGAAATCTTACTTTTTGTATACAAATTGAAAAATACTACAAATAAAGGTATAATAAAGTAAATTCTATGATAGAATAGTTTTATAATCATGGTTATGCAAAATAAAAATCAATTACAAGAATATATAGATATAGTCCAAAAAGTTGCTAAAGTTGAGCATCGAAGAATCCCTGCTCATATGGTAGATTATGAAGAATTAGTTTCAATTGGGATTTTAGCAATTCAAGTGTTAATTAAAAATAAAACACCAGAACAATTAGCAAAATATAATACTGCATATATAGCAACAGCAGTACGATGGGCTATTAGAAATGAATTAAGAATCAGATACAAATGGTACTCTTTAAAACATAAACCTGATGATCAATATGACGAAGAAGAAGCAGTTGAAGGAATGGATATGCAAAAAGCCAAAGTCCGTGAAGCTGTTTATGAAACAATTCTTTCTATTGATGGTCTAGCAGCTGCTGCAAGTGATAATGATTCCCCATTTGACTTCTTAAAAGATCCACATGCCCAACCTGACGAAAATGCTGAAATTACAGAAATGGGTAGAATGATTCGAGAAGCAATTGCAAAACTTCCGCCAAAAGAAAGAACTGTTGTTGAATATAGATTTTACAGAAATATGCAAGTGAAAGATATTGCCAAACAAGTAGGGTTATCATCTTCACGTGTTACACGTATTGTTCAAGCATCTTTAAATACTGTAAAAGAATACTTAAATTCAAAAGAACAATTTGGATATTAGAGGCAATTAATCAATTACTTGTATTCTGCCATCGTCTTTAATTTCGATTGGTGCATTCAATTTTTTAATATAATCACAGGTAAGCTTATCTTTGTCAAAATCAAATTTTTCATCAATTTCACCTGTTTTAATCTTGTTTGGAATTAAATTATCACCACCTGATGCAAAGAAATCATCTGTAGCAACAGTATAAATTTTATTTGGATCTGGATTGTTTACATCAATTGGAATTTCTTTTCCGGACTTATCAATAAATGTAGCTGATTTAACAACACCACCTCTTGTAACTGTATATTTTAATCCTGAAGGAATTACAATACTTGGTTTATTCCCAGGATTGATGAAAGATTTTGCACCATTTTTTAATGCATCAACAACTTCTTTCTCTGTTAATTTCATCTTAACCATATTATTTTTTAATGGTACAACTTCAAATACTTGTCTTGAATCTAGAGGTCCAACTTCAAAAAATCCTCTAATATTACCAACATTTATTAAAGCTAAATCTGTATCAAACTCCTGTCTTACGGCATCCATTATAAAAAATGCATTTGGATTTGGATCTATAAGTCTGTTTTTAGTTGGACCTGATGCAGTTTTTATTTCTCCTAAATACTCAGGTTTTCCTAAAATATGATCAAATACACCTTTTATAACTCTATTTCTTTTAAAATTACTTGAAGGTGTTACATTATTTTGAGCCTTTACAATAATACCTTTTTCATCATCCCAAGTAATTTTTAAATCTCCAAAATATTCACCATCTTTTCCAGCCTGAGTTATAATAACTGGCTCATTAGATTTTGAATAAAGCAGGTTTTTACCTTCTTTGATACCTTCTAACAAATCATGTGTATGACCACCAATAATAATATCAATACCTGAAGTTTCTTTTGCTAATCGCTGATCTTTTGATAAACCGCAATGAGATAACAAAATAACTTTATTTATACCTTGTTTTTTATATTCATCAATTTTTGATTGAATATCTTTTAATGTTTTTTCAAAATCATCAACACCAATTTGTTTTCTAGATTCATTATCTCTAATTCTTTCATGTAAATCCGGAGGAGCCAAACCGATTATTGCATACTTATGACCATTTTTTTCAATAACAAATGATTTCTCTATAACTCCATCTAATGGATTTCCCTTAGGGATTTGTAAATTCATACCTAAACTTCTAAATTTTGCTCCTTCTTTGCTTTTTGCTATATCAGAAGGATTTGCATCATATTCATGGTTCCCATCAGAAATTGCTTCTACACCAAGTCCGTTCATATATTTATTTGCCGCTTCTACAAGATGTAAATCCGCACCGGCAGAAATATCACCTGCTGCTAAAACTAACTTATCAGCACTTGATGATTTAGATTGAGAATCATAAAACTCTTTTGCACTATAAATTCTTGCCATATTTCCTATACGGCCATGATTATCATTTATATAAAAAATATCAGTTTGAGTATATTTAGGTTCTGAAAACTTTGGAACAGCTGTTTGAGTAGACGAATTTAAAACAGGAACTTTTGTTTCAGATTTTGTATTAGATTTTTCAAAAGTATCTTGCTTTATTTGAGGAGCAAGTTGCGATTGCTGATTTTGTACCTGAGTTACACTACCAGTAGCTTTAAATGAAACTTTTGGTAATCCGTTTATCATTAAATTCATATTTTTTCACCCTTTTTATTTTAATTTATAAACTATTCTCAATATTTTTTTTGCTAAAAAATGACTTAATGTAAATAAACATTAAGCCGCTTGTTTCAACTGAGATTGTTTTTTCAATTCTTTGTATGTTTTCAAACCTTCTACCCAGTTTTCAACAAGATTTACATCATCTGCAACGACTGCTTGAGGCAATGCAGCATGGTGTATCTTCGGTAATAAATAATCTTCAGAATATTCTACCGGTTTTGAAATATTATCATCTGTATCATTACATATGAAAATCATTTTTCCATTTTTATCAGTCTTAGTTCCAATAATAGTTATCTCATGACCATTTATAATAGTATTGTTATTATCAACCTGTGTATAACCGATAATTACGTTTTCACCTAAATTCAAAGCATCAGTTATTTGCTTTTTCATAGTATTAAAATCTGTTTCATATCCAACCAATCGAGCGTTTTCATCAACTGTCTGGTATGTAACTGAAATTTTATTTTTATCTTCTACTACTGATTCTGTAAAAGTTTTTTCAAATTCAATCAAACCTTTATCGTTTTGATTAAATTTCCCGGCACGTTTATCTGTTAATGTGTCATAAGATTGTTGAGATCCAACTTGCATAAAAGTAGATTGCATTAAAACATCTAGAGGAGTTCTTTCTAGGTTATCTTTATCAACAGTTTGAATAAACGCTCTAACTATTGCATTTTTATCAGGAGCAAATGTTAGTTTCGCTTTATCAAAATCATGCGCTTCATAAGGGATCTCAAAAGCATTTAATAGCCAAATCGCATCGAGAGTATTATCCGCTAAATTATTCATCTTAATAGTTTTTTGAACACTCATAGATGGAGAACTTAATCCTTCTGCGAATCTTGCAAATTCTGCTGGATGTTTATCTGCAAGATTAAATTCAATACTTGATGCAACACAAGTTCCTGAATGTTCTACATCAATATCTGAAGATCCTGAAAATGGCAAAGTTTGAGCAGAATTATTATTTTTGTTTTTTTCAGCAGCCTCGACTTGAGCTCTATACTTTGTTGGAATATTACCAAACTGCTGAGTAATCATATGAGGATTTGCAAGAGTATCAATTGTATTTTTCAAAATTACAACATTACTAAGACCTTGAGCTCTTTGAGTTGTTGCTATTTTATATAAGTTATCAAGAGTTGTAGAATTGTCATTTGAATCAGCATTTAATAAAATGCCTGTTTTTAAAAGCATGTTCAAATTCTTTTTAGTATCTCTATCTGATATTTTTACAAGCTCATTATACTTATTTTTTTCATCTTTAGAAGACAATTCAGTTCTTAATTTTGAAGCAGTAAGAGCAGGATTGTAAGGGACTTGAGTCATGATAGGATTTGACATAAAAGATGGCTTACTATCTTTTACATGCTCATTTTTATCAACCTTAGTAGCATTAACAGTCTTTACTGTGTTATAATTATTATATTGCTGGGTATTAAAATTTAATGAATACACAATTCCACTCCACTACTACTTATTATAATAAAAAAATAAAATGGAAAAAATTTGCTAAATTCATTATATTTTAATTAACAAATGTTACAATCAGGGATAAAATTTTGAAAATAAAACCACTTACAAAAGAACAACTAACAATATCTGTTGATAGACTCACCAGATTTAAAGATCCTGAAATTAAATATCTAAGAGTATTCAAAGATATTATTACAACCAATCTAATTAATCCGAAATTAAAAAAACAAGAACTTGATTCTATGGATTATGAAGATTTGAAAAACATTGCAGAAATGATTTTCAATTCTTCTTTTAGTGAAACGAATGAGGATTTACTAATAAATCAAAAGCTCTATGATTATGAAAATTCTTTATTCAACTTAAACGAAAACACAAAAAAATTAATAAAAAATAAAATTAATTATAAAAATATTATAAAAATTCTACCAGAAAATATCCCAAATAATCTTAAATGGCTAAAGTCTCTTGATAACAAAATTAATGCTGAAGAAAATTTTGGTTATCCGATAAAAACGATTATATTATGCGAAGGAATAACAGAAGAAATCTTACTACCTAAGTTTTCTCAAATTTGCGACTTTGATTTTAAAGAACATGGAATTCACATACTATCAGCAGGTGGAAAAAATCAAGTAGTTAAATACTTTTACAACTTCGCTGACAAACTGAAAATCCCGATTTTTATACTACTTGACAATGATGCCCAATCAAATTTAATAGAAATTAAACCCAAATTAAGAAAAATTGACAAAGTTCATCTGCTAAAAAGTGGAGAATTTGAAGATATGCTACCAAATACACTAATAATAAAAACATTAAACTACGCAACTAAAAATATTTCATTAGCACCAATTGAAGATTTAGAAAATTGTACATCAAAAGTAGAATTTCTTGAAAACTTTTTTAAACATAGAGGACTTCATGAGTTTAAAAAATCTGAATTTGCACAATTGGTAAAAGAGAATATTACAGATATCAATGATGCATCTCCAGAAATTATAGAAATTATAAAAGAAATAAAAGGGACAAAAGTCCCTTCGTAAAATGGAGTTTAAATTTTAGTTTAAATAAGAATTAGTTACCAACTAATCTCAAAGCTTCTTCAAGCAATTCTTTGTTAGAAGATATTAATTTATTTGATACTTCCATTTGTAATTTCGCCATTTGGAAATATGAAATATTTGCTCTAAAATCTGCGTTTGACATTTCTAAAAGTCCAGATCTAATTTCGCCAACACCTATTACAGGTTTACCTGATTCTTCTGTTTCTAAAAATTGTCCTGGCTTAAATTCATAAAGAGCTGCTGCATTATGGAAATTTCTTGTTGTTACACGATATAATGGGACAGAACGTTTACCTCCATCAGCCTTTCCATAAATAGTACCATCATTTTTTATTTCATAATCATCGTATTTGCCAAGATACTTACCATTATTAGGATCTATCCACAATTTTATATTAGTAGTCGGTATATCTAACGCACCACCTTTCAAAGCAGTTTGCTGATAAAGATCAGAAGTAATAGATTTTGTTCCTTGCATAATCTCACCTTTATCATTTAAGATATAACCTTGAACAGTATTTCCACTTTTATCGCGATATACACCTTCTTTATCAAAAGTAAATTCTCCTAATCTTGTATAAATACTTTTTCCTTCAGCATTTTTTACTAAGAAAAAACCTTTACCTTCTAAAAATAGGTTTTCATTAGAAGTACCCGGAGTTGATTTACCTTGACTTGTTTTTTTATCATAATCATCAGAAATAGCACCACCTAAAAAGGTTTTAAAATTAACCTGCTGTTCTCTAAAACCAGGAGTATAGACATTAGTCATATTACTAGCTATAACATCCATCCAATTTGTAGTGGACTTTTGTGTATTTAAAGCAGTTATAAAAGAATCATTCATCTCTATTCTCCTTATTATTTCTACGTTTTTCCTGCTGTTGCTGACGAGAATTACTATAACTTAATTCAGAATATGGTAAATTCTGATCATCAAATCTTTGTCTTAAAGATGAAATATTATTTCTCAAATATTGTTCTACAGCCTTATCTCCTGGAATAAAATTAGCTGCAAGACTTCCATCTTTATTAACTTTCAAGATTACAGAAACATCTTTATCAAAATCAATTCTAAAAGGCTGATTTGTCTTCATAGATTCTGACAACTTATCCATTAAAACAGAAGATACTTGAACACTTTTTTGAACACCTTCTGTCCCATTAGCCATAGCATCATTAACCTGAGTTGCTATACTTTTCATAGACATATCTGTATTTTGAACAAGATTTGCAAAGAAATTTGCATCACTGTCAGACATATTAATTACATCATAATCAAAAGTTGATGCAGAATTAATAGTTGACATCAAATCCTTTGTATTAATTAAATTTTGAATATTTTGAGAAAGAATTGATTGACCTTCATTATGGTATTTAAAATCTGTAAAATTTATACCACCTTTCAAAAGGTCATCTGATACAATATCATCAGAATTTTGTAATTCTTGAGATAATTTATTTGCCTCTTTTGTAGAATCTTTTTCTGTCTTTTTATCGCTAGATGTTTTTTTATCATCTTTTGAAGCTTCTACTTTATTATCTTTATCAGTATCAGAAGCAGTTTTCATTTCATCTTCAAAAGATTTATCTGTAGACTTAGTCTTACTTGTTTTAGATTGTGATTGAGTAGAACTAACATCTGAAGTGCTTGCAGTTGCGGCTGCTGAAGATGTGCTTACATTCATTTTTATTAACTACCTCCGTCTATTTCTTCTAACTTTTTGAGGATTTCTTCTTCCTCTTCAATTTTTTCGTGGCTTTGCCTGAAGAATCTTGTAACACCTAACTCTGAATACTGTTTTAATTCTGCGGCTTTTTCTTCTGCTATATAAGCCTCTCTGTGTTTTTCTTTGTGCTTTTCTAAGACTTTAACACCTTGTTCCAGTTTTACTAGCTTCGCTTTTTCTTCATCTAGTTTTTGTTGAGCCTCAACTCGAATTTGCTCCAACTTTTCTGCCTTATCCCAAAGATGTATTAAATACTTATCATAAGTTTCATACATCATAGGATCAGCTTGTCGCATATTCAGTTTTGTGGTCCTAATTTCTTCTTCGTTTTTTCGAATATTTTCTTCTGCAATAATAACTGCTTGTTGAGCTTTTTGAACTACTGCTAACTGTTCTTCTTTCTTACGAATACGAAATTCTAGAACTTTTTGTAACCTGTATCTGAAAGGCATTTTATACCACTCTTATCTGATATATTATTACCTATTTTAAGAGTGGTATAAACATCTATATGTATGATTTAATGACATTATAAAAAAAGTCAATCTAAAATTGTAACACCTGTTGTCATGCCTCGATTTGTATTTGACGTATAATAACCTCTGTTCGTTCTCACATCCACAGATTGACCATTTCCCATCATTGCACGTTCAGCCTCAAAGTAATCCATATAAGCCGGATCCATAGCAGGAGTAAATCCTGTCGGCATGCCTGTAAATTGATTTTTAAAATTTCCCCATAACGTATTTTGCCATCCTGCACCTGATGAGCCTGTAAAAATAGGAGGTCTATAAGCTGTATCTGCTGAATAATTTGAATAGTTAGGGTTATAGGTATTGTACATATTTTGATTGTATGCTTTGTAATTTTTTGCAGCACTTTTTAAAGTTGATAATCGGTCTTTCAACTCACCTGATTGCGATGCCCCAAATATTTTTTGTTCAAGTCTTTCAATGCGTGTCTTTGGTGTTTCATATTCATATGATTGATGAAAGATTTGTCTTTCTAACTTATCTAAACCTGACATTTTATCAGCGACATTCTTTTCTTTACTACTTGAATCAATCATACTTCTTTTTACATTAGTCCTATAAATAATAGGTTGTCTGTAATTGTAATAATTTCCAGGATAACTATTGTTATAATATCTATTATATTGATAAGGATTTCTATTATAGTAATATCCATTATTATAATAAGTATTGTATCTTGGTGGTCTGTAATAACTACCATTTGTATATCGATAATTTGGCGGATAATAATATCCATTATTATAATTTCCAAATCCAAAAATATTCGATAAAATACCTGCCTGAGCAGAGCCAGCAACAAGTAATAACAAACCTGACAATAAAATTATTTTTTTCATTTAACCTCACCTCTTTTAAAGTGAGGTTAAATGAATTGATAAAAATAAACTATTACCTCTAAAGGTAATTATTAAAGACAATCTTAATAATTCATTTCCCAATTGTCATTTAATATCTTACCAAAACAGCCGTAATCGCTTGACGTACTTTTTGAACAGTATGTATCAAACAGCTTATCTCTTTCATCCTCTGATAAAGGTGCTGAAGTCCCCAAATCATCCATTAAACCGTTCTTATAAAAACACATTGTGAACAAATCACGGCCTAAGATATTAGGGCCTTTATGACCGTTTATATCAACCATAATATGCCCTAAGCGTTCCCCATCCGGAGAATAAAACAATCTTATCGAAGCACCGCTGGCAATAACATAAGAAGTTTGGACTGTATACGGAGAACCTAAACTCCCGCCGGTAAGTTTGCGATAAGAAGTCTGTTCAAAAAAACAAGGTGTTAAAGAATTCTCACAAGTTTGGATTACTTTAAAATAATTTGAAACAAAACTGTTAAGCGCATCTTGCGATGTTAAGCCTGCTTCCGCCAGATTTAAAGCGTTTTTTTCAGTCTGATACTGAACAAATGCCTGTGACATTTCATTATAAACTTTATGCAGCTGGGTTACATAACTCTTCTTTTGATAATTTTGCATTAAAGTAGGAACAGTCATTGCTGAAACAACACCTATTATTCCTAATGTTACCAATACTTCGGCAAGGGTAAAACCTTGAGTAGAGCTTAAATTATGCCCCCCCCCCGAATTGCAAATCTTTTCATAATACGCTCCTTTCTATAATTCTTACATTTTTTATTATAACATATTTGTTAAAATTTTGCACAATAATCATAAATATGCTAAAAATTAAGTATGAAAAAACAAGTTATAGCATATTTACACACACACTGGGATAGGGAATGGTATAGAGAATTTGAAGTTTTCAGACTAAGACTTTTAAGAGTTTTTGATAATGTATTAGAAATGCTTGAAAACAATAAAATTCCGTCATTTTACTTTGACGGACAAGTAAGTGCACTGTTAGATTACTTAGAAATCAGACCAGAAAAAGAAGGACTTGTAAGAAAATTTATTGCAGAAAAAAAATTATATATAGGACCTTGCTATACACTTGTTGATGAATTTCTTACAGACAAAACCGTATTTGAAAAGAATCTGGAAATTGGATTGAAAATTTCAAAGGATTTTGGCTGTACAGATTTTATAGGCTACCTCGCAGACACGTTCGGACACAGTCAAAATATCCCTAAAATATTTAAAGATTTTGGGATTAATAAATGTGTTGTATGGCGTGGCTGTGGCGATATTCCATCAGAATTCTCATTTAATGGAATTAACACTGTAAATCTTATCCGCGGATACTTTATGGATATATTTTCAGCTCCTATGACTATCGAGCAAAAAGCTGAATGGTTAAAAGGGAATTTAGATAAAATAGCAGAAAAATCAGGAAATTATTTACTTCTACCTATTGGTGCAGATCATTTAGGTGTAGAACCTGATATTACAGAACAAATCGAAAAAGTAAATTCCTTACTTGATAATTATGAAATTAAACTATCTAACCCATTTGAATACTTTGAACTTGTAAAAGACAATTTTAAACAATTTGAATGTAATGATGAACTCAGAGATAACAGCAAAACATTTATCCTCCAAGGTTCATACTCTGCAAGATTAAAACTTAAACAATATAATATTAAATGCACATATTTACTTGAGCAAGCCGATAAATTACAGAAAAAATACGGGGAAGAATATAACTCTATAATTGAATACGCATATAAATTATTACTCAAAAATCAAGCACATGACGGAATTTGCGGCTGCTCTACAGATTTAGTTCATAGAGAAAATATCACAAGATACGAAAAAATAATCCAAATAACAAACTCTATTATTGAAGAATTAAGACTTAAATACAATTTCAAAACACCTATAATGGAAAGCAAAGATTTGCTTCCTGAATATAAAGTTATCGGGAAACACTTCGGAGTAGAAAACTCGCTTCTTTATGACACTCAAAAAATCCCTGTCACAGAAGACTTTACAGACATTTATACTCTAAAATATTCACCTGCAGTTAAACCTCAAATTAACTTCGAAGTTAAAAACGGTAAAATACGTATAGGAAATGTTGAAATGGAATTTGTTCGTTTTAAAGATGAAGGTGACACCTATAACTTTGGAGCTGTTGCAGATGACATTGGAGAAAAAGCTGAAATTTACTCATTCAAAAATAATATAATTAAAACAAGTTTTTTTGATATTCAAGTAGAACAAAATGAAGAACTAATCAATTTTAAAATAGAATGGGATAACAAGCTAAAAAATAAATTATGGCAAGTAAAATTTAACCTGAAATCACCGGTTACAGAAACTTACTCAGAGGATTTAAACTCTATTATAAAAAGAGAATTTGATCCGGACTATGATATGAGAGAACACCTGCCAAAAGTCAGAGGGATTGAAGTTAAAACAAATTTTGCCCCAATTCAAAGATATGTTGGGACACAAGGCTTTGGAGTAATTACAAAAGGTCTTACAGAGTATGAAGTAAAAGGGAAATCACTTCTTATAACACTTTTGCGAAGCACAGGCGTAATTTCTAACCCTAAAAATCCATCTCGTTCAACTCCGGCAGGACCTCCGATAGAAGTACCTGAAGCGCAACAATTAGGAACTAATTCTGCAGAATTTTCAGTCGGATTTTTTGAACCTGAAAACTATCAAAAATACATTGATATCGTTTTCCCTCAAATAGCCTAAGACATAAATTTTACTCAAAAAAAAACCCTATCTTTCGATAGAGTTTGGAATTCTTTTTAGTAATTCCTCGTGTGTGTAGAAGGTTAGTGTGTAGTAGGTAGTGTAAATAGTTAGTGTGTGTATTTATATCTCGTGTTTATTTAATCGTTTTATTTGGTATTTATTGCTTACATATTAATAAAGTATTTTCGGAGTATATAATTGCTATATCCTATTTATTTCTTTACATATCTTTACATAATTCTGTAAAGCTATATTACAAAGCGTTTTAAAGAATTAAGCATTAAAAAATATTCTCAATAATCTTTATTTTTATACTAAAACTTTCCCGTACCTCCCTTTGTAATTAATATATTCCCTGATTTTTTAAAATTTAACACTATTTTTAGAAAAACATTTATATATTTATAATAATGGTTTGATTACGTCTTTATTTAATCTTAATTTGCAAAGTATTGACCTTTTTAAAAAAAAGTATTCTAATAAAAAAGTAATTTATAAAATACAGTTTAGAAGGAAAGAGGTCTACATGAAAGAATTTATGCACACTAGATTAGACAACAAGCAATTCAGTGAAGATGATATCAAAGGATTCATCAAAGATTACAATATCAAATTTATAAAATTACAATTCGTTGACATAAACGGACAAGTAAAAAATATGACAATTCCTTCTCAACATATCGAAAAAGCATTAAATAATGAAATCATGCTTGACGGATCATCAATTAAGGGGTTCAGAAGCATTGAAACATCAGATATGTTTTTTCACCCAGACAAAAACTCATTCCAAATTTTACCTTGGAGAGGCTCTGAAGGTGTAAATTCAGCAAGATTAATTTGTGATATATACAACGCAGATGGAACTCCATTTGAAGGCTGTCCAAGATGCAACTTAAAAAGAGTTATGAAAGAAGCTGAAAAACTAGGGTTTTCTATGAATGTAGGCCCAGAAGCAGAATTCTTCTTATTTGCAAAAGACAAAGATGGCAACGTAACAACTTCAACTAATGATACAGCGGGATATTATGATGTCGGTCCAGAAGATTTAGGGGAAGATGTAAGATCAGATATTGTATTAACACTTCAAGAAATGGGATTTGATATCGAAGCATCTCACCACGAAGTTGCTGACGGTCAGCACGAAATTGATTTTAGATACGCGGATATTTTAACAGCTGCAGACAATGTTGCAACATTCAAAGTAGCAGTTAAAGCAATAGCTGCAAAACATAACTTACATGCGACATTTATGCCAAAACCTATTTACGGAATTAATGGATCTGGTATGCACTGTAACGTTTCATTATTTAAAAACGGTAAAAACGCTTTTTATGATGAAAAAGCAGATTATCAATTATCAGACATCGCCAAATATTCAATTGGCGGTATGTTAAAACACGTAAAAAGCATTACAGCAATTTTAAATCCAACAGTTAACAGCTTTAAACGTTTAGTACCAGGCTATGAAGCACCAGTATACTTAGCTTGGTCACTTGCAAACAGAAGTGCACTTTTAAGAGTTCCTGCTAAAAGAGGCAGTTCTACAAGAGTAGAATTAAGATCTCCAGATCCTGCTTGCAACCCATATTTAGCATTTGCTGCAATTTTAGAAGCTTGTCTTGACGGTGTAAGAAATAAAATTGATCCACCAGCTCCTGTTGAAAGTAACATCTATAAATTAACAACTAAAGAACGTAAAAAACAAAGAATTGATGCCTTACCAGGCAGTCTTGCAGAAGCATTAGATTACTTTGATAAATCCCTTGTAGCAAGAGCTGCACTTGGCGATCACATCTTTAATGAATTTATGTCAGCAAAGAAAAAAGAATGGGATTCATTTAGAACTTACGTTTCTCAATGGGAAATCGACAGATACTTAGAAAGATTTTAATTAATAAAAAAGCTCCTTTAAAAAGGAGCTTTTTTATTTAACACAACGAAACCAAGATCCTCTATTTTTTTCATATTTATTTAAAAATCCACTACTTGCACTCATTGTCCAAGCATAATCTAAATCAGCAGATGTTGTTGTAATATAACTAGCAACTGCACCTCCAAGTGCAAAATTATTAATATAAATAGCTTGAGCTTCTTCCTTATCAGGACCTTTCAATTTTGAGTTTATATTTGCACAAAGTTTAGATACAGTATAAAAAGTTGCACCATTAGTATTATTATTGTAGATTATAGGACTAACAGCTCGCATTTCAATACCTGGATAAAATATTGTAACAAAACCTATATCTTTACCAACTTGATTTGGACTGGATAATCCATTCAAGTCATATATAATATTCACACACATCATATCTTGAACATAGTGTGCGGAATCTTTATTATCACTAATACAATTTTTATTATAAAATAAATTTGCAGAATAACCATTAGACAAAACAAAACCATAACTTTCTGCACTTGGATCAATATAAGTTCCTTTTGACATATTTGTAGCCAAATCATTTATTGTAGTTGGCATAGTAGTATGAGTTTCTGCAATCGTATAAATACCATTTTCTTTAGTTTCAATTCCACACTCTCTTAATTTTTCATTATTACAGGTCTTTAATATTTTCAATTCTTTTCTTAAATAATTTTCTACAAAATCTTCTGCATCATTTGCTGAACGAATATCTGTATTTAATGATACTAATCGAACTGCCTCACCTACATTCTTAAGTACGACTTTTCTTGCAGCATCAAATTGTTGTTCCTCAATATAATCAAAAGCTCTTGGCAAAAGTAATACCGCGACAATACCAATAATTCCTAACGTTATTAAAAGTTCTGCTATCGTAAATCCCAAGTGTGCCGTTTGACCCAACACTAAATTTTTAAATATTCTCCTTAAGTTTTGCGGAGAAAGCTTTAAACTCCCCCCCCCGACATTTTGAAATCTTTTCATATTCTGCTCCTTTCTCTTATTTTTGTACTAATAATTATAACAATTTTGAAATTAATTTTCAATTGCTAAATAGATAAATCATATAAATAATCAACAATTTCCACCATTGAATAAATATTTTTTACAATAAAAAATTCTTTTCCAGTTTTTTCTTTAACGTAAGATAAATTCTTACCATCAAGAAAATCTTCAGAATATGGCCTTAACATAACAGATGGAATTATGACAATATCTGCATCAATATTTTTAACCGTTTTTATCAAATCATCAGTAGTAATTAATCCTGCAACAGTAATATCTCGCCCCCAATAATCAGATTTTACAGGGTTTACCGTTACAGATAAATTTTTTATTTTATTTAATTTTTCTGCAATTTTATCTATTGCATACTTTGCAGCATAACTAGTTGCAAAAGACAATTTCAAGGGAGTTTTAATCTTTTTAGGCAGTTTTCTTGATTTAAAATCATCAAGTAACATTCTAATAGATCCGACACCATCTTCTAACTGATTAAAATGACCATAATACTTAGTTGGAGGTATATCCTGTTCTGCAAGTAAGAAAAATTCATCAGAGCAACAAACTCGTTTATATTTTGAAGCAATTTTTATAGTTTCTTGTGCACATTTTTTACCAACTTGTTTTAGACCTTCTTTTCTAAATTGAGTAATCCCAACTGGCACAATTGCAACAGATAACACTGTATTTTTAAGTTCAGCTAAATCAGAAAGAGTTCTTTCTAATTCTGCACCATCATTATATCCTGGGCATAAAACAATTTGAGCATGAAACGGTATTTTATTTTTTCTAAACCATTTTAAATTTTCCAAAGCCTTACCAGCATTAGGATTTTTAAGCATTTTTACTCTTAATTCAGGATTTGTAGTATGAACAGAAACATAAAAAGGGCCTAAATGCATTCTTTTAATACGCTCTTTATCATCTTCTGATAAATTTGTCAAAGTAATATAAGTTCCTTGCAAATAAGACAATCTATAATCGTCATCTTTTACATACAAAGTTTCTCTTAAACCTTTTGGCTGTTGATCAACAAAGCAAAAAATACAGTGATTAAGGCAAGGTTTTACTCTGTCAAATACTGCACTTTCAAAGATAATGCCTAATTCTTCATCAAAATCTTTTTCAAGTTCTATTTCTTCAATCTCTCCATTTAACTTTTTAATTTCTAAGGTAAGTAAATCAGATTTGCACAAAAAATTGTAATCAATCATATCAATCATTTTAGAATTATCGATTGATAAGATTTCATCACCTTTTTCGATACCTAATTCTTCAGCGATAGATCCTTCAACCACTCCATTAACAATTGCTGGCATTATCTTTCTCCAGTCCTTCAATTATAACTATAAAATTTGAAAATTCACATAATGCATTGTCTAATATAATTTTTTGATAAAAGTTTATATGACTATAGTCATCATTTAAAATATTTTGAGCTGCAAGTTTAAATTGCATTGCTCTAGATTTTGTTGAAAAGAACAATCTTTTACGTTCACTAGAATCCAAACAATCAGCACAAGATAACTTAACTCTTGCATTTGATAAAAATTGCAAAGGATTATCGCTTAAATCTTCAAGAATTAAACGCTTTAATTCTGTAATACCTTGCTTTGAAATTTCATAATAAACAGATAATTTACCTCCTTCAGACATACTTTTTCTTGAAGTCAAACATTGTTTTTCTTCTAAACGTCTTAAAGCAGGTTTTAAAGCTCCAAAGCTGGGTTTCGTAAACGGAGCGAAATTATCTTCAATACGCTTTTGAATAGCGTACATTGTTAAATCTCTTTTCAACAAAACATATAAAATTAAGAGTTCAATCATAAGCTAATACTAGCATAAATTGAACCCTTAATCAAATAATTCCTAATAATTCATCTCCCAATTATCATTTAAAATTTTACCAAAGCAACCCCAACCAGAAACAGTACCTGTTCCTTGACATTCAGTCGTATATTTTTCATCTCTCTGTTCCTTTGTTAAAGGAGCATTATCAACATCGCTAACATCATCTAAGATTCCATTACTATAAAGAGCCATAAAAAACAAATCACGACCTAAAATATTAGGGCCTTTTTGTCCATTTATATCAACCAAAATATTAGCAATTTTAAACCCTTCCTTACGGTATAAAAATCTAATTGATGAACCACTTTGCAAAACGTAAGAAGGAGCATTTGCAATATCAACGCCTCCACCATTTAAGTTTTTGTAATTATCATAAAAGCAAGGATTAATATTATCACACTTTTGAACAATTTTAAAATATGTTTCAACAAATAATCCAATACTATCTTGAGATGTTAATCCTGCTTCTGTTAAATTTAAAGCATTTCTATCTGTTTGATATTGAAGCAAAGCCTGCTGCATTTCATTATAAACCTTATGCAACTGAGTAACATAAGATTTCTTTTGATAATTTTGCATCAATGTTGGAACTGTCATTGCAGATACAACACCAATAATTCCCAAAGTAACCAAAACCTCTGCTAGAGTAAATCCTTTATTTCGAGCTGTTAAATTGCCCCCCCCCCGACATTACGAAATCTTTTCATATATCGCTCCTTTCTTTATTATTACATTTATAATTATAACAGTTTTATGACAGGTTTTCAACACAAATTGCATTAATCAAAAATTTTTTGTATAATTCAGGAATGAGCAGTCTACAAAAATATTACAAACAATCAGCTACTTATAAGATATTTACCGGAATGTTCAAAGAATTTGAAGAATTCCTAGACACTCTTGGGAAAATAACTCTTAACGGGATTGATGTAATAAAATGCTTACTCAAAGGACAAATAGACAAAAAAGAACTTATTGAACAATGCTATAGATTTGGCGTAACATCACTTCCGATTACTTTATCTATTGTTGGAATGACTTCTGTAATCGTTGCATCTCAAGTTGCCTTAGAAATGGTAAAACAAGGCGGAAGCAATTTTGTAGGACTTTTAATGACTATTCTTATAGTAAGAGAAGTTGGAGTTATTATGTCTGGTTTTGCAATAATCTCAATGATAGGTTCATCATTAGCATCTGAAATTGCAACAATGAGAGTAACTGAGCAAATAGATGCAATAGAAGTTTTAAAAGTTAATCCAATTAATTATTTATTTGTTCCAAGAATTTTAGCTGGATTAATTATGATGCCACCAATTGTTGTAATTGCATCAACTGTCGGAGTTCTAGCCGGAGCTGTAACTGCTAAATTAACAGCAGGACTTGGCTATAGAGCATTTTTTGACTCTGCTTGGTTAGGTATTTATATGAAAGATTTAGGTGTATGCCTTTTAAAAGCTTTATTTTTTGGAGGCACAATTTCTCTAATCAGCTGTTCTTGCGGATATTACGCAAAAGGTGGAGCAAAAGGAGTTGGAGAAGCGACAACCAAATCCGTTGTCTGGTCTTTTGTGGCAATTGTAATATGGGATATGATATTTGCTATAGCATTTTTCTTTTAAAAGAGGTAAAATTTTAACACAATGAGTATAGAAGTAAAAAATTTAATAAAAACATTTGATGATAAAAGAGTAATTGATGACGTATCATTTAAAGTTGAGAGCGGAGAAACACTTGCAATTGTAGGATTTTCAGGATCTGGGAAAAGTACAATTCTTAAACTTATATGCGGACTTTTAACACCTGACAGTGGGGAAATAATAACTTCAAAAGGCGATATCGCAATGGTCTTTCAATACTCAGCACTATTTGATTCTCTTAATGTCGCTGACAATATTGCATTTGCTCTACATGAAAGAAAAGACCTGAGAAAAAAATACACAGAAAAAGAAATAAGAAATATAGTAGCAGAAAAATTAGAACTTGTTGGGCTAAAAGGTATTGAAAACAAATTTCCATCAGAATTATCAGGCGGTATGCAAAAAAGAGTAAGCTTTGCTCGTGCGATTGTAACTGAGCCGAATTCAATACTTTATGATGAACCAACAGCAGGTTTGGACCCGATTTCATCTACACTTATTGAAGATTATATTGTTCGTTTGAAAGATGAAACAAATGCAGCATCTGTTGTAGTTACTCATCAAATGTCTACAATTAATAGAACTGCAGATAAAGTAATTATGCTCTATCAAGGAAAAGTTGTTTTTGAAGGGACACCAGAAGAAATGATGAGACAAGATAATGAATATACAAAACAATTCGTCACAGCTTCTCTAGAAGGTCCTATGCAAATGATTGCTGAAAATTAAGGAAGGGAAATATGAATATAGAAAAATTATTCAACAAAGAAGTGATGTCTTTAGAGACATACATAATGTTTAGATTAAAAGAACAAACAGCAAAATTAAAAGATGAATTTATTGCAAAAAACAGAGCTCCAATATCTTTATCAATGGGAGCACCTACAGCAAACCCTCCTGAAGCACTTTTAAACAGATTAAAAGAAATTATTGACGAAGATGGTATACACATGTACTCAATTCCGAAAGGAGAACCATACTTTAGAAAAGCAATAGCTCAAAGAATGAAAAATCGTTTTGGAGTAACTCTTGACCCAGAATCAGAAATATTCTCTCTAGTAGGTTCAAAAGAAGGTATTGCAAATCTGGTAAGATTTATTACAACTCCAAAACATGAAGAATTGGAAAAAGATGTAATTATGGTACCAGACCCTTGCTATGCATCATATTTACAATTTATTCAATGTTCAGGAGCAAAAGCTTACCCAATGCCTTTAACTCAAGAAAATAATTATATGCCTGATGTTGAAGAAATTTACCATCAAATAATTAAAGATGGATACAAAAAAGAAAACATTAAAGCTTTATTTATAAATTATCCAAATAATCCTCTAGGAAGCTCAGCAACAAGAGAATATGTACAATCAGTCATCAATTTCTGTAAAAAATATGACATTCTACTTGTATCAGATGCAGCATATTGTGATATGTATTTTACAGAAGAAGAAAAACCTTTTAGTATCTTTGAATTAGATGGCGCTAAAGATATCGGTATAGAATTTTACAGTTTTTCAAAACCTTATGCAATAACAGGCTGGAGATTAGGCTGGGTATGCGGAAATAAAGATGTTGTACAACGATTTGGAAAAGGTAAATCGACTATTGACAATGGAATATTCAAAGCACTACAAAAAGCTTGTGCTGAAATTATCAACTCCGAAGAGGGTGATAAATATATAGAAGAAAGAAATAAAGGATATGCGAAAAAACAAGCAATTATGGTAAAAGGCTTCAAAGAACTTGGCTGGCCAATTGATGAAAAAACAGTTCCTCATACAACATTCTATCTATGGCTACCAATTCCAAAAAGATATGATTCCGCATTCCAATTCTGCGAAGATGTCTTAAAAACTTCAGGCGTTGTCCTTGTTCCAGGTAATGCCTTTGGAAATCATGGAGAAGGCTTCTTTAGATTATCATTTGTATGTTCAGATGAACAACTGCAAGAAGTAATCGACAGATTTAAAGCTGACGGATTTACTTTTAATTAAAAGCTAAAAACAGATTAATTATTATAATTTTTAAACTTAAAATTTTAATATTTCATAAAAAAATCGCCTTATAATCAGGCGATTTTTTATATATGAAATCTGGCAAATTTAATATATTTTGTTTGCCGCGCTATTTTATGAAAGTGCCATTAAAGCTTTCACTGAACGCGCGTTGTCTCTTACTTCTTCATCAGAATGTTCATTTACAGTATCTTCTAAAATTTTCATAGCTTCTGATTTGTCATTTAATGATAAGAGTTCATTAATTGTGCTCATAGCAACAACTGTAGACATATCATTTATGCCTTTTCCTTTATTAGTAATAACTACTTTTAAAGAATCATGCATATTTTTCTTAACTAATGCACGAGCAGTCATTTCTCTGATTGCATCGATTTTTGAATTAGTACCAACATCTTCTAAAATAGAAATTGTTTCAGGGTTTTCATTAATACCCAATCCTTCAATTATATTTGTAACATCTTTTACTATTCTTTTATCTACCATTTACATTCTCCCCTTCTAATTATATTTCTGCAGCTTCCCAAAGAGCTATTTTGTCTGTTGCTAATTGTCTAGCTGCTGCCATATCTTCCATTTTTGAAACAGATTTAACAGAAACACCAGAAGAAATTAAATCTGTAACAGATGTTCCTAATGTTTCTTTAACAGAATTAAACATTGAAATAGCTTTTTCTTTAGCAGAAATTTCAACTTCGTTTAACTTATTCCAGCCATTAACAATACTATCTTTCATTCTGTTACCAAATGCTTTTGCTGATTCTATCATATTATGGAATCTTTCACCAATACCTGAAATTGAACCAACTAAAGCACTAGCTTTTAGTTTTCCTGTAAAATTAATATTACTGTCATTTTTCTTGTTAGAAGATTCAAATACATCTGCAGTCAACACATTTCCTTTAAAAGAAGATGCTGCAAAAGGATTTGTTGAATTTGAATTTCTTTGTGTGTTTGTTTCGTGCTTACTTGTGTTAAAAAGTCTCTCACGAATAGATGGGATTGATAAATTTGCCATTGTAATATCCTTTCGTATAACTTTATCGACCTTAATAGAATATCATCATCAAAAATATAATGGCTCAACCTTTTGGTGTATTCTTATTTGAATTTCTTATACTTTAGTTGTAAAATCTATTCAAAAGGGGAATTATAATGGGATATAAAAATTTAGATAAATTAATAGAAACTGTAAGGATTTTGCGCTCTCCCGAAGGTTGCGAATGGGACAGAGCTCAAACTCACAACAGCCTAAGGCCAAACATGCTTGAAGAAGCTTATGAAGCAGTAGATGCCATGGATTCAGGTGACATGAAGCATCTTAAAGAAGAATTAGGCGATGTATTACTACAAGTCTTATTGCATGCCCAAATAGCTGATGATGAAGGAGATTTTAACCTTGATGATGTTGCAAAAGGTCTAAATGAAAAACTAATACACCGTCACCCGCATGTATTTGGGAACGTAAAAGTAAACTCAACTCAAGATATCATTGATAATTGGGATAAATTAAAAAAAGAAGAAAAACCTCACAGAAAATCTGCAATGGACGGAATTTCGAAATCTCAAGCTGCATTAATGAGTGCACAAAAAATAAGCAAAAGAGCTGTTAAACAAGGTTTTGAATGGCCTAACGAACAATCATTATATGAATGTATTTATTCTGAATTTGATGAATTTAAAGAAGCTGTACAAGAAAAAGATAAAGAACATATGGAAGAAGAAATGGGCGATATTTTATTTGCAGTCGTAAATCTTGCAAGATGGAATAAAATTGATGCAGAACAAGCTCTTTTAAAAGCAAATAAAAAATTCATGCAAAGGTTTCGCAAAATGGAAGAACTTGCAGAAAAACCGTTAGAAGAATACGATTTTAGGGAATATGATATATTATGGAAGCGGGCTAAGGAGAATTTGGGAAATTAATTATTAAGAAATATTAAGTATCGTTACCCTAAAAAAGCAATTCCTAAATAAAAAAATCCTTTATATAAATATACAGGAAAGAGGATAAGATTTTATGAAAGAACAGGAATTAAATACATTGATGTCTGTAGTTTCAGACCCAATTAAAAATGTTTATAAGATTGAATCAAGAAAAGATTTAGAAGAAATTCAACGCATTATTAGAATTTTTAATATTGCTGAAAATCAACACAATAAACATGCAATGCTTTCTATTAAAAATCTTGCAACTCTAAGACTAGTTTTAAGTAACAATTAATACTCTCGCCAAATAATCCAATAATATAATAAGCCCTGATCAAATCAGGGCTTTGTTGTATTTTTAATTAATAAGTCATTTCCCAATTATCATTTAGAATTTTTCCAAAACAGCCATCGCCATTATTAGTTAAACTAAAATTATTTTCACGCTGTTCATATGTCAACGGAGCTTCGGCTGGTTCAAAATTATTATTATCATCAATTACAGAATTATCATAAATATATAAATAAAATAAATCTCTACAACCAATATTAGGACCTTTTTGTCCATTGATATCAATCATAGCAGAAGCAATAATATTATTTTTAGGATAATATAAAAGCCTCATTGATACTCCACTAGTAAAAACATATGATTTAATGTTGGTACTATATGTTGAAATAACATTTCCACTTAAATCTTTATAATTATCATAAAAGCAAGAACTTGTTGTGTCACATTCTTTTACTGATTTAAAATAAGTCTTTACAAAATCATCCATAGCAGCCTGTGATAAAAAACCTGCTTCTTTTAAATTAAGAGCATTCCTATCAGTTTGATACTGTAACAAAGCCTGTGACAATTCATTATATACCTTATGTAATTGAACTACATAACTCTTCTTTTGGTAATTTTGCATTAAAGTAGGTACTGTCATTGCAGATACAACACCAATAATCCCTAACGTTACCAATACTTCGGCAAGGGTAAAACCTTGAGTAGAGCTTAAATTATGCCCCCCCCCCGAGTTTCTAATCTCTTCATAATCCGCTCCTTTCGTTATTATTTCATATTAATTTTAACATATTATTATAACATTTTCAATATTGCAGAACCAAACAACAAAACACCAATTACAATTGCAATAACAGAAGCAAACATAACAGCTCCTGCAGAAATATCTTTAGCCATTCCAACTAATCTTGAATACCTGTTATGAAATACGGCATCCAAAGAATATTCAATAGCTGAATTTACCATTTCTGTCACAATTACAAAACCAATAGTCAAAAGTAAAATACACATTCTTTCAACACTAAAATCAAATAAAAAAGCTAAAGCAAGAGCTACCATTGCTAAACAAAAATGAACTCTTATATTTATTTCAGATTTTAATACAAGACGCATTCCTTTTCTTGCATTTTTAAATGTATTTGAAAAACCTTGCTGCTTAAACTTTGTCATACACCAATACTTTCCAATGCTTTATTTTGTAAATCGATAATAAAATTATAATCTTCTTCTGTTTGATGGTCAAATCCCAACAAGTGCAAAATTCCATGACTTATCAAAAATGATAATTCGAATTCTTTTGACACTCCTTTTTTATCAGCTTCTTCTATTACTTTATCAAGAGCTATAATAACTTCTCCTAAATTTATTTCTCCATCAAAAATAAATTTTTCCTCACTGTCAGCAAAAATAGCAAATGTTATAATATCTGCAGGATAATCTTTATTTCGATATTCTCGATTTATCTCATGCGTTTTTATACTATCACAATATAAAAAATCAAAAGATACCGTATTATAGTCAAAAGAACTTAAACAAGATTTTTCATAAACTTCAGTCAAAGAAAGATAAAATTTCAAAATTTTTTTTGCAGTATCTATAAAAAACTTCTCATCAATTTGCCAGCTATCATAAATATTTTCACTAAAAATATTATATTTAGTCATGTTTATCCTCTTTTGAAGGCTTTTGATCTCCTTCCAATTGTTTAATTTTATTCTCTAAGTCTTCATCCAACAATTTTGCTGGCATATTTATTTTTTGTTTTTGTAACTCTTCTGCCAAATTTTCTTGATATTTTATTCTGTTATGCTGCATACCTCTTAAAATACGAGAAAACGTAGAAGCTATAGTTTTTATATCTTTTAAAGTCAAAGGACTATCAGATAATTGTCCATCATTTAATCTTTCAACAATAATTTTATTAATCATACCTTCTATTTCTTCTGGAGTAGGATTTTTTAATGAACGAACAGCAGATTCTACAGCATCTGCAATCATCAAAATAGCAGTTTCTTTAGTATTAGGTTTAGGACCAGGGTATCTAAATTGTTCTTCTTTAACATTTTCAACACCTTCTTCTTTTACAGCTTGGTTATAAAAATAACTTGCAAGACCTTCACCATGGTGCTGTATTATAAAGTTTTGTACAACCTGAGGCAAATGATATTCCTTAGCTATTTCTAACCCATCTTTAGGGTGAGCTGTAATAATCATCTTGCTTATTCTTGGAGTAAATTTATTATGAGGATTTTCGATTAAGAAATAAGACTGATTTTCAACAAAGAATAATGGTCTTTTTAACTTTCCGATATCATGATATAAAGCCCCAACTCTTGCCAAAATTGGATCTGCACCAATAGCTTCCGCAGCAGCTTCACATAAATTTGATACCATTAAACTATGATGATAGGTTCCTGGAGCATCCATTTGTAACCTTTTTAATAATTTTTGGTTATGGTCACCAAGCTCAGCTAATCCATATGGGGTAATAATTTTAAAAGCACTCTCAAATAAAGGCATTAAACCAGATGCAATAATTGCACTAAAAATGCCATTTAAAAGAATAAAAATACAGTTCTTTAATAATAAAACATTATCAACTTCTATTAAACATTTTTCCAAAATATATATACTTAAAACAATTATTAAACCTGCAATACCAATGTAAAAACCAGTCTTTATAACATCAACACGTTCTGCATAACGTATTTGAGAAACTGCTATTGCAGATAAAATACTTAATAATAAAAATGCTACAAGATATTGAATATTATATTGATAACCAATAGACATAACTGATAATAAAATTACAGCAGCAACAAAAGCTATCCTTGGTTTGGTAAATATCGACATTAAAATCAAAAATGCAGGAATTGGAATTACATATGGAGAAAATCCTGTTGGAATAATAACACCAATGACTGCAATTAAAAATGATAAAAAAGCTGATATTGCCAAATATCTGGGTTGCATAAAATCTTTTTCAAAATACTTCATATAACTCAAAAATAATACTGTACCTATAAAGACTATAATATAAATTGCAACCAAACCTTGCCAATTAAGTTCATATACATTATAGCCGGCTTGTCTTAATGCATCTCGTTTTAATCTAGTTACAGGTTCTCCATTAAATAAAATTTTATCTCCTTTTTGGAATACAACTTCATATGGTTTTACTGAATTTTGAGCATTTTTTCTTGCAATCTCTGTTGCAAACTCGTCTACAACCAAATTGGGAACTATTACTTGTTCTAACATAGCTTTAATAACAGAAACTTGTCTTTTAGATACATTAGATACCATGTTATTTAAAATAATTTGGTCAATATTATCTTTTTCGTAATCTTTCTCAGTTATTCCTTCATGTAATATATTAGTTAAAGTCAAATTTGATTTATCAAAAACTTCATGCAATATATTATCATCAGCTTTTAACAAAAAATTTATAATAAAATCTCTTTTTGAATCATCAGATAAATCAAATAAAATTCCCAACTCTTCTTTTTTTATAGAAATTTCAACATCTTTTTTTCTTATTTGCATAACAGAAGACTGTAATGTCTGAAGATTTGTTTTAATAAAATCATCTTCTGCAGGAGCTAAAACTGGTTCAACTTTTTGAGCAACTTCTTTTCTATGCTGTTCAGTTCTTTTTACATCTTCGACTATTAATGTTTTTTGTGCGATTATATCTCGTTTACTTATACCATTCTCAATAATATTTTGAAAAAAGAAATTTTGAGAAGCAATTACTGCTGTCATTAAAACAGTAAATGCAACAAAATATATATATTTGAAAGTTTTTGCAGATGTAAAAAAGTCTTTCAAATTAGATACAAATTCAAGTTTTACCATATATAAATTCCCTATTATTTATTAATCTTTTTATATATTATTACTTCCTATTTTTTTTTCAAGTCTTGCAACTTAATCCGCCTTTGAATATCTTCTAAAAGTTTTCTATTAATTGACATTAATTCCGATAAAACTGCAATTACTGCAACTTGAACACCTGTTATTATCAAAATAGCTGATAATATAAGAGATTGTATATGTCCTGTTCCACTTTCATTTATGAAATAATACAAAAATCTTATTCCAATTAATATACCTAATATTAAAAATATACCTGCTAAAATTGCAAAAAATCTAAAAGGACGATATATAATAAACATGCGAATCATTGTAAACATTGAACGGCGAACGTAATCAAATATATTTTTCACTAATTTTGACTTTCTCAAATCAGGATTAACATTTATTGGGACACATTTTAGAACTAAACCTTTTGCTTTCGCTTGAATAATAGTTTCTAATGTATATGTATAATTATCAAAAACATTTAATTGAATTGCAGCATTCCTTGAAAAAGCTCTAAAACCACTTGGTGCATCTTCTACTTCTGTTGAACTAATTAATCGCATGACAAATGATCCTAATTTTTGAAGCATTTTTTTTAATAATGAAAAATGTTGAATTTTAGATACCGGTCTTGATCCTATTACAATATCAGCAGAACCATCTAATATAGGTTTTACTAATTTTTTAATATCATCTGCACAATATTGATTATCTGCATCTGTATTAACTATAATATCTGCCCCTAAAGCTAATGCTCCATTTATACCTGCAACAAAAGCTTTCGCTAAGCCGGAATTATGAGGCATTTCTACAACATGTTTCACCCCTAAGTTTTTTGCGACATCAACAGTTTTATCAGTTGAACCATCATTTATTATTAAAACTTCTATTTCATCAATTCCGTCTATTTTTTTAGGTAATGCATTTAATGTTACAGGTAATGACTTTTCTTCATTGTAACAAGGTATCTGAATTATTAACTTCATAACTATCCCCTTTTAAAATTTTCTTTTTATTATATAATTAAAGAGGGATTTTGACAAACGTGAAAAATTTCGCAAAAATATTTTTAATAATTATTTTAGGGATAGCTTTAAGACTAATATTTATTAACAAACCTGATGGATTATGGAATGATGAATATATTAGCTGGATGATTGCTGCTACACCTTTTTCTAATGGCTTTATAAATGCAATGAAATCTCAATGCCATATGCCATTTTACTACTTGTATCTTAAATTTTTCATGACTCTATTTGGGCAAAGCGATTTATTACTAAGACTTACATCTGTTTTTGCAGGAGTACTATCAATACCTGTCATGTATTTTATTGGCAAAGAAAATGATGAAAATACTGGAATCACTTGTGCTAGTATTACTGCAATTAGTTCTTTTTTAATTTACTATTCACAAGAAGTTAGATTATATTCCGTACTTTTCCTTTTTTCAGCATTGAGCCTTTTATATACAATAAAATGCATTAAAAATCCAATTAAAAAAAATTTTATTTTATACGCAATTTCTAATTTTCTAATATTATTTACACATACAATTGGTTTTGTATTTGTATTTTTTAATTTAATTATTTTAAGCATAAATTTATACAAACAATTTAAAAAAGTAATAACTACCGTCTGGATTTCAATATTTACAGGCGGTATTTTATTAACTCCACTTATTTTTAAAATATTTACAACAAAATCTTTTTCTCAATGGTGGGGACATTTTTCAATTTCGAAAATAGGATTTTTATTTACAGACTATTTTTCTCCAGTATTAACAAATCTTACTAATGCTCCTGACAAATTTTTATATATGCCAAAACTTGCTTTATTTATGATTATACCTGCAATAATAGCAATTGGATGTATCTTGAAAGCAATATACAAAAATAAAATTAATATTCATTTGTTTTTAGTATGTGTTTCTACAACAATTATTTTAATTTTAGCATCACTATCAGGGAAATTAGTATTTATAACCAAATATTCAATAGAGATTTATCCAATTTTGATATATCTTGCAAGTTTTGGAATAAACTCAATAAGTAATAAAATTATCAAAAATTCGTTAATTATTTTATATTGTCTTATTTCTATTGGATATATTCTACTTCATCCATATTCAGCTCCTAAAATGCGAAGAGCTGAAGGACATAAAATAATGACAGATATTCTAAATAGAATGGAATTGAAAAAAGATGATATGATACTTCTCGAATATTATCCTAAAAATCGATTTGAAAAATATTTCGATTTCTCTAATTATCGAGTAGTTGAAATACATAAAGGAAATTTCCCAAAATTCTTATCTAAATCAGAAACTTATGAAAATGTTTATACAAAAGGAAAAATGACTTACCAAAACATGTTTTTATCAAACAATAATCCATACTTTGAAAGCATGCTTAATTCTGAAATCTTTAATAACTTAAAACCTGGTCAAAGTGTTGTAATGGTAGTGTTAAACAGCGTTGCATTTTATTCTCCGGACAATATAGCTTTAATTGCAAATAATGAAAAAGCATATAAAAAAGAACCTTTATTGTTCCTTATTTTTTCATACATAAAAAATAAAACTTTTTACGAATTAATGCAAAACCTTGCCATTACAAGATTTGAACAGAAAGGGAACTGGACATTGATCAAGTTTACAAAATTTAATAATATAACACCAAATTAGCAATTTTTATCATGTTTGAACCTCTATATATATAGAAGGTTTCATCGTTGTAGGGAAAAATAATCATGAATGTTAACAAGATTAATCTAAATACTAAAAACAACGGGTATTATTACCAACAACAAAATAATATTACAAACAATCAAGTTGGTTTTACAAGTAATATACCTCAAGCAACTATAGAAAAAGAAATTAATGCTTTAAATCCATCAATATTAAGAGGAATAAATAAACTTAAAAACAATATTGGAGAGTTTCAGGATATTTGTATTAACGCATTAGGAACTGGGCTATTAGCTCCAATCTTTATTAAATATAATCCATTGTCAAAAACAGATGAAGATACCAGAACTTATTCTGCTTGGCGTCAACCTATTTCTGCATTACTTGCTATTGCAACTCAAGGTTTATTTACAATTCCAATTGTAAGTAAAATTAATTCAATGGCAAATGAAGGTGCTATGAATTTGGATTGTAACAAAACTCCATTTAAAGATAAAGATTATGCTATGCATATGATGAAGAAATTACATCCAGAGCTAAACAAAAAACAAAGAGAAATTCTTGCAGACGAATATATTGCAAAACAAGACGAGAATTTAATTAACACATTAAGAAAAGAAAATACTGTATATTATACAATAAAAGGTCAAACAGAACCTGTTAAAATTTCTCAAGAAAAATATACAGAAGCATTAAATAAAACTGTAGATTCAATGCTTGAAGATGAACAAAAACGTCTTAAAGTATGTAATGAAATAAAATTAACTAAACGAGTAGAAAGAAGTGAATTCTACAGAAATAATTATGATGAAGCTAAAAAATTATTAAATGAAATAGAAACCAAAATAAATAGTACAGATGATGTCAAAGAAATAAGCAATTTCTTAAAAAATAAACACAAAGAATTAAAACATGCAAAAGCAAATACACAACTGCTTGATATGGTTACAGAAACAAGAACTCTTGGTTCTGCAGGCAAAGATAAAATGCTTGAAAAAGTTCAAAGAATGCAAGGACACGTAGAAAAATATAAAGGACTTAAATCTAAAGATGAAGTTGTTAATGCTGTAAAAGAAAGTATCTCTCAAAGAATAGCTGACCACAATGATTCTATTGAATTTTTAAACAAAGTAAAAAAAGCAATAGCAGAAAATAAAACTGTAAGCGAAATAGAAGAAATGTTTAAGTTAAAAATAAAAGAAGCTAAAAATGCAAATAAAGAATTTCGTTTAGCAGACAAAGTCTTCTCTAAAGAAGTTGCAAGTAAATTAAAAGAACTAACTAAAAAACACATAGAAGGTGTAAAAAGGATTGCAACACTTGCAGGAGCATTAATAATTCTACCTATTAGCTGTGATTTATTAAACAGAATATATCCAAAATTTATGGATATAGCATTCCCTAAACTATCAAGTAAAAAACATAATAACGAATCACAAGAACTGGTTGATAAAGCAACCAAGAATAGCGAGGTGAAATAATGACTATTCTCGCAGTTAATCAAGTAAAACAAAATACTACCCCAAACATTGCATTTGAAGCAAAAGACAAAAAAAACGAAAAGAACAACAAATCCACTAAAATTGCTACAAATATTGCAATTGCAACTGGTATAGGTGCATTAGGCGTTGTTGGATACAAAAAGAATTGGGCAGAAAAAACTTTTAAATGGTTATCTGAAACTAAATTTATGAAAAATAAAGTTTTCCCAAATTATGAAAAAGATAACGCTAAATTTATGTCTGCAATCGGTGTAACATCAATCGTATTAAAAGACGGATTAGGATGTTATTTATATGTAAAACAAAGTTTAAATAACGAAAAAATTCCTGAAGACAAAAGGAAATTCGTTGCAGCTCTTGACCTTGCAAATGGGGGATTAATGATTGCAATGCAATTATTAATGTTCTTTACTATTTCAAATAAAAAAGTTCAAGAAAAAATATTTAATAAATTATTCGGAAAATACTTTACAAGATCTGCAGATAAAGCATTACAAGCAAAACTTGGTAAAATTGATAAATTAAAAGATATGACAGGTAAAGAATTCCATACTGCAAGAGAAGCAGATAAAAAAGGTCTAAAAAATGCCTTCAGTTACCTAATATCTTTAGCAGCAGCTACATTAATTGCAAAACGTATCATAGTACCATTTATTGCAACTCCTTTAGCAGACAAAACAAAAGCTTGGATGTCAAGAAATGACAAACCAGTAGCAACTCATAAAGATACAAAGAACACGTATAACACTGAAAAACCTGCAGCTACAATCGAAAATAAAGAAAAAAATGAAGATAAAAACACTCAATTTGCAGGCAATAACACACAAAATAAAACAACAAATTTACTAGACGAAGTAAAAAATCAAAAATAAACAAAACAATGAAATAAAATAAAAAAGGAGCCTCAAGCTCCTTTTTATTTTAAAAATTTTATTAACATTTAAAAAGGTTTTGTCTGATTAAGTTTCAATCTTAAATCTCTAAATCTTGAAATATCTTCTTGAGTTCTTCCTGATTCTTGAAATACTGCCTGAGTAGAAGGATGAACCATAAGAACATAATCCATATGAATTTCTAAGAAATTATATTTTCTAGGAGATTGATTTGAGTTTCTTGGATAAATCTCTGCATTCGTAACAGCCAAGAATCTTCTTTCCTTATCATTTAATAAATCTGTTAATTCTCTATTTGTATTAGTATATTTTGAAACATGCACAACACCTTTAATATCGTGATCTGCTGTTAAAATACTTACTTCTATAGGAACTGTATCAATATTTTTTGCCATAATTTTTATCCTTTTTAATAAATAATACTATATTTTGAATAACTTGTCTATTTTGTTAAATTTTGTCAATACTCCCACGAGTTCGACCTCCATAAGCTTCATGAACATCAACAATTGAAATAAAAGCATTTGGGTCTATTCTTTTTATAATTTCTTTCATTTTAGCTAATTCAAGTCTTGAAACTACACAATATATTAAAGTTTTTTCTGTTCCTGAATAAGCTCCAATTCCTTTTAAATAGGTAACTCCAATATCCAACTTTTCTAAAAGTTCCTGACCTATTTCAGTTGCTTTTTCACTTATTACTTCTATTGATTTTGCAGAATTAAGACCTTCTAATACAACATCTATTACTCTAAAAGCAATAAAATAAGTAAGAACAGCATACATAGCCTTGTTCCACCCAAATACGATTCCTGCTGCTCCATAAATGAATATATTAAAAAGCATTATCCATTCCCCAACAGAAAAACCGAACTTTTTCGACAATACCAAAGACATAATCTCTGTTCCGTCTAAAGAACCTTCATTTTTGAGGACTAAACCAACTCCTGCTCCCAAGATAATTCCTCCAAAAACAGTTGATAAAAGTAAATCATGAGTTACAGGATGTTCATGAGTAGTAAAAAAGTTTAAAGCTAAAGAAAGCATCCCAATTGCATAAAAAGTTTGAAGAACAAATTTTTTACCAATTTTATTAAATGCAAGAAAGAAAAATGGTATATTAATTATAAAAATTAACAAACCTAAATTAATCTTTGTTAAATAACTTAAGATAATTGAAATACCAACAATTCCACCATCAATAATATTGTTAGGTACTAAAAAAATTTCCAAAGCAAATGCCGCTACAAAAGGACCAACTGTTAAAAAGAACATTTTTGATAATATTGAAAAAAATAATTCTTTTATTGATAATTTTTCTTCTGGCATTATTAAACCTTTCTTTACTCATCTTTAGAAGATTTTTTTATTGTCATAAAATTATTAATCTTAAAAATAGTATTTTTATCTTCTTCAGACTTGTCTTTATAACCTAAAATATTTTCTAAATCAGATTTCAAAGTAACTAAATCTTCATATTTTTTTAAACTACCATCAATAGCAATTGATACATCACCTGTCTCTTCAGATACAACAAGACAAGCTGCATCGCTATTTTCAGTCATACCAATAGCAGCACGATGACGAGTGCCATATTTCCAGCTTAATTTTGGATCTTCAGTCAATGGTAACAAAACTCCTGCTGAAATTATTTTATCACCATTTATAACCACAGCACCATCATGCAATGGAGTATTTGGGTGAAAAATTGTCAAAATTAATTCTGTTGACAAATCAGCATTAAGTTTAGTACCAACATCATAATATGTATTTCTTAAATCACTTTGAAAAACAATTAAGGCTCCAGTATGAGATTTTGATAAATACTTAACACTTTCAATTAATTCTTTAACCACATCAATCTTTTGACTTTTAGATTTATCATGATTTGAATTAAAAATACGGGTAACAATATCTACTTGACCTAAAAAGCCTAAAAAGCGTCTTAATTCTGGTTGAAATATAACGATTAAGCTTAAAGATACAAGAGTTACAATAGATTTCAAAAACATTCCAATAATTTTTAAATCTATTCGCATTAGTACTTCACTAAAAGCCCAAACACAAACTAAAATTAAAAGACCTTTAACAAATTTTTCAGAAGATGTATTTTTAATAAATTTTCTGTATAAGAACAATAATAATCCCGCAAGAAATGCTATTTGCAAAAAATCAGACCAATTAAAAGTCATTTCAAGAGTTGAAATATATTTTAGTATGTACGCAATAAAATCATTAATCATTTTTCAACCTATCCGGAATTACATCATGTAAAATTAAATCATCTAAAGTCTCTCTATTTATTATAATATCAGATTGAGAATTATTTACAAGTACCATTGCAGGTTTTTGTACTCTATTATAATTAGAAGCCATTGAATAATTATATGCAGCTGTATTATAAACACAAAGAATATCCCCTTCTTCAAGTTCAGGTAATTTTATATTCTTTATTAAAATATCTCCGGATTCACAAAATCTGCCAGCAATAGTAACAGTATTTGCGACTTCACAATCAGGCTTATTAGCAATTTCTGCATAATACTCAGCTTGATACATAGATGGTCTAGGATTATCAGCCATTCCTCCATCTATTGCGAAATACTTCTTACCTTTTGGGACTTGCTTTGAACTTCCTAAAGTATACAAAGTTACTCCAGAAGTTGAAATTACACTTCTACCAGGCTCTATGAATAAAGAAGGAGCTTCTATATTATACTTTTTAATAGAGTCATTTAAACGATTTATAATAATCTCTGCGATTGTATAAGTCGATGGTGGACAGTCATTTTCGGTATATTTTACTCCTAAACCACCACCTACATTAATTTCGTCCAGCTTTAATCCAAATTTTTCATCTAATCTTGCAATTTCTTTGACAAGAATTTCTATCTCATCTCCATAAATTGATGTTTCAAAAATTTGAGACCCAATATGCGCGTGCAAACCATGTAATTTTAAATTTTTATAATCATTTAAAATTAACTCAACAGCATCATCAATTTGAGTTAAATCGAAACCAAATTTTGAATCCAAATGTCCTGTTTGAATATATTCATGAGTATGGCATTCTATACCAGGTGTAATTCTTAGAAGAATATCGACAGTTTTCTGATGAGATTTTGCAATTTCATTTAACAACTCCAATTCAAAGAAATTATCAACAGAAATTCTTCCAACACCTAATTCAATAGCTAGAGTTAATTCATCAAAAGATTTATTGTTACCGTTAAACAAAACCTTAGACATATCAACTCCAGCTTTGTATACAGTATAAATTTCTCCTGCTGATACAACATCAAAACCAAACCCTTCACTTGCAAGAATTTTAGATGTAGCCATAGTGCATAATGCTTTTGAAGCAAACATCATATTTACTTTTGGATAAGATTCAAAAGCTTTTTTATAATCGTGACAAATTGACCTAATTGTCGTCTCATCTAAAACATATAAAGGAGTACCATATTTTTCTGTAAGTTCTACCAAATCACAACCACCAATTTCAAGATTTCCTGCTTGATTAATTCTAGTAGTAATTGGTTTTAAATTCTGATTTGTGCTATTCATTGATGCTCCTTACTTCTTATATTATTAGAATATCATAAGTTAAATAAAATTAAAATAGTAAAAATAATGTAATTAATAAAGAATAATAAACCATTAAATTTCTAGCTTTCAATAATCTAAAATAAAATTCTTTTACATCATCGCCACAAGTAAAAGTTTTTAATGAATTATACATATCAAAAACAAAAGGAATAAGTAGAAAAGTAAGTAAAATAAAATAATTTTTTAACAAAAAAGCAAGTAAAAGTGTAAATAGATAACCTAAACCGTAGACAATGTAGACACCTTTTAACGCTACATTTTTATCGCCAATTCTGCATACTAAAGTTTTTTTATGCGCATACATATCTCCTTCAAAATCTAATAGTGTGTGAACATACAAAAGACCAATAGTAAACATTACGACAGCCAATGACAGAACAAAAACTACTAAAGAGAATTTACCTGTCATTACAAAATAAACACCTTCAAATAGTAAAGGTCCAAAAGCTGTTCCAACTGCAAATTCACTCAACCCATTTTGAGAAAGCTTTGCATATACAAGCGTTATAATTCCACCGATTAGGCCTAAAACAACGACAGGAAAACCACATCTTAAAAGTAAAAATAATCCGGTAAAACAAGCAATTGCACAATAAATAATTACAACAACTAGAACATCTTTTAATGTTGCTTTACCGTCTTTTATATATGCGCATTTACATTTTTGAGAATTATCAGTAAGTTTTTTATAATCGACATAATCATCAAAAAGATTTGTAGCTAAATGTGCACAAGAAATTCCAATTAATGCAACCAAACCATTTAAAACATTCCCACCTAATTTTAGGGAATAAACAAAAATCACAAGCCAAGACAAAAGAGTCATAGGCAAGGAAAAAAGTCTAGAATTTTCTAACCAAAATAGTATTTTTTTTATCATCCCAAAAGACTTTCCATTCCTTTTACAGCTTCATAACTAGCACCTGCTTCAAGAATTTCCTCAGCAGTTAAGCCAAAAAGAGTAATCAATGAATAAGCCTCTTTACTATTTGAATTAAGGAATTCAACAGCTGTTTTAACAGCTTCTTCTCGAGTAAGATTTGTAAATTGCAAGTTTTTCCCTTTGTAAATAATTCTTTTCTTAGACTTACCCAATATACTTTACCCCCAAAGCTAATAATGCAGCACCAATCATTCCAGAATAATTTCCTGCTGATGCTTTTACAACTTTAAAAGGAGTTGTCACTATTTCTTTATTTGCTTGTTTTTCTAAGTATTCAATATCCACAAATTCAGCCATAGAACCAGAGAGCACTATAACATCTGGATCAAAAATATTTGCAAGACCAATAATCCCTTCTAAAATATCATTTTGCCATGTCTCAAGAATTTTTTTCATCATAGGTCTATCTTTATTTTCAATAACATCATAAGTTGTTATATCGGGATCTCCAGAAATTTCTTCAGCAGTCCTTTTTAAACCTGTCCCAGATGCATAAGCTTCAAAGCAATCATAACTTCCACAAGTACATTTTCTATGCTTATCTGTACGCATTTTAAAATGCATTTCGCCAGCTGCACCATTTTTGCCTTTGTATAGTTTGTTATCTAAAATAATTCCACCGCCAACGCCTGTACCAAGTGTTAACATAACAGAATATGGCATTCCTTTTGATGATCCAATAACATGTTCTGCCCAAGCTGCAGCATTAGCATCATTTTCAACAAATACAGGCTTTTTACTCAAACTTTTAAAATCCATTGTAGGATATTCTTTTGCAATATTTCCGGTAGAGCCTAAAATTGCATTATTTGCATTATTTACAGCACCACAGGTAGCAAAGGCTATCACATCAACTTCCTTTTCATACTTTGAAATTATCTCCTCGAATAAAGCTTTTATTTCATTAAAAGTTTTAGGAGTATGATGCTTTTCAACTTCTGTAAGAATTTCCCCTTTTTCATTAATTATTGTATTATAAATTTTAGTTCCGCCTACATCTATTGCTAATGCTTTTTTCATCTATTTTTTCACCTTTTCTGAACTTTTAATAAACACATCACTATTATTTAGAACTTGTTGAGATACTGCAGAAATTTTATTTTTACCTTTATTCGCATATTCTGCAGACTGATTAATTATATTTATTAAATTCTTTGCAATATCATAATTAGACATTAAACGAATTTTCACATCTACCAACTTTCTGATTAACCCCTTTGCACAAATCTTTTAGTTATCAATTGCGGTCTTGTAATAGCTGAACCAATTACTACACAATGAGCCCCAAGTTCAAATGCCTTATCAACTTCTTCTGGCTCCCAAATACGACCTTCTAGAACAACAGGCAAATTGGTATTATCAACCAATTGTTTTAATAATTCAAAATCGGGTCCAGAGCCTCTATTTTGAGAGAATTGAGTATATCCGGAAAGTGTTGTAGACAAAATATTTGCCCCTAATTTTTCGGCATTAATACCTTCTTCCAATGTTGAAATATCAGCCATTGAAACTCTATTGTTAATTTTTACATATTTAATTAATTCCTCTAACTTAGCACCATTTGGTCTTTCCCTCATAGTACCGTCAAAAGCAATAATATCAGCACCAGCTTCTACAAGCTCAATTACTTCCTTTAAAGTCGGAGTGATATAGACAATCTCTTGCCAATTTGAAGGAATTATATCAGGTTTTGTAAGCCCGATAATAGGCACATCAAAAAGATGTTTTGCATTTTTAACATCTCTTGCACCAGCTACTCGAAGACCGCCAGCTCCGCCTTTAATAACAGACTTCATCATAGCGACCATACACTTTTCTAAATACAAAGGTTCAGAAGGCATTGCCTGAACTGAAACCACTACTTTTCCCTTTAAACGATTTATTATATTCATAAAATTATTATAACCTAAAAAATTATTTAGTGTATAATAAAGAAAAAATTAATGAAAGAGGGCGAAATGAAAACTTTAGTAAAATATCCATACCTTACAGAAGATGTAGAAATTTATGAAAGAGAAAATGGTCATAAAATAGTTCTTGCACATAAAGAAGGTGAACTTGTAAATATAAGTACATGGGTAAAAACAGGTTCAATTAATGAAGATGACAAAATTAACGGAATTTCTCATTTTCTGGAACACCTTATGTTTAAAGGAACACATAAACATAAAGCCGGATATTTTGACAAAACTTTGGAAGCTAAAGGTGCAATAGTAAATGCTGCGACTTGGAAAGATTACACTTTTTATTATGTAACATTACCTAAAGGACCTCAAGATAAAGATTTATATTTAGCTATTGAATTACATGCAGATATGATGCTTGATCCAGTTTTACCTGAAGAAGAAATCGGAGCTCCATTTGATTTAAATAATCCTAAAGTCACTGATAAAAGAGAAAGACACGTTGTAATCGAAGAAATTAGAATGCGTAAAGACCAAAACTGGACTAAAGTGTATAATGCATGCAATTTTAATATGTATAAAAAACACCCATACAAACGAGACGTAATAGGAACTCCTGAAATAATTTCTCAAGTTACAAGAGATGAAATCATGAACTATTACAAAACATTCTATTCCCCTGAAAATATGACAACAATTATTGTAGGAGATTTTGACAAACAAAAAGTCTTGAAAAAAGTAGAAAAAGAATTTGATTTTAAAAATCGCCCAAACGCTCCTAAAAAAATTAACGAAATTGATTCTCCTACTGACCATACAATAGTAATTGAAAATAAAGCAAAAACAAATACTTCATACTTAATGGTCGGATTTTTAGGGCCAAAAGCTAATCAACTAAAAGAAAATATTGAACTTGATATAATCAGTATAATTTTAGGAGAAAGCACAAGTTCAAGATTATATCAAAATTTAATCGAAAAACAGCCTGAGCAAATATTTAATATGGCAAATGCTGAACATTACCAATTCAAAGATGGAAATAATTTCTTTATCCAAGCAAATTTCAAACCTGAGAAAAAAGAAATTGCTGTTGAATTAATAAAAAAAGAAATCGCAAATCTTCTAAATAACAAAATTTCTGATGAAGAACTTGAAAAAGCTAAGAAAAAAATTAAATCACGTTTTGCTTTTGCTGCAGAAACAGTATCTGAAATAGGAGAAACAATCGGTTATTACATGACTGTTTGCGAAGACTTAAAATTAATCGAAAACTATTTGAAAGATTTAGAAGATATAACAATTGATGACCTGGAAAATACTATCAAAAAATATTTAAGCATTAATAATGCAGTAATCTCAATATTAGAACCTGAGCCTAATTCTGTTGCTTAATAAGGATTAATAACTATGCAAGAAGCTACAAAAACAGAAATTGAAGAATTAGAAAAGATTAGAGAAAAATGTCTTTCTTGTAAAAAATGTCCACTTGGCAAAACAAGAACTAATATCGTATTTTCAGGAGGCATACCAAATCATAAATTAATGCTTATAGGTGAAGCTCCAGGATATTATGAAGATCAAAAAGGAGAACCTTTTGTCGGAAAAGCTGGTCAATTATTGGATAAAATTTTTGCATCAGTTGGCTTATCAAGGCAAAAAGATGTCTACATTTGCAACACTCTAAAATGCCGTCCTCCAGATAATAGAGATCCTTTACCTGAAGAAAAAGCTGCTTGCAAAGAATATCTAGATGCACAAATAGAAATTCTAAAACCTAGAATTATACTATTATGTGGTCGAGTTGCAGTAAATTCTCTACTTGGAACAACTCAAGGAATTACAAAAATTAGAGGAAAATGGTATGAAGGACCTCATATGTCTAAAATGATGCCAATATTTCATCCATCATATCTTTTAAGAAACGATTCAAGAGAAAAGGGAAGTCCTAAATGGCTTATGTGGCAAGATATCCAAGAAATTAAAAGAGTTTATTCTCAAATGGATTAATGCATTTGAAAATTTTATTTATATACGTCTTGAATATTTTTAATCCCAGATTTTTCTCTTGGCAAACAATAAGTCACATTAGGATGAAAAGAGTAGTTACCATTTCGGTTCCTAACAATCACAAGACTAAATAAATCATAACCTGCTTTATTTGGAAATAACAAGCCATTACTATCAACAGCAAACATAGGTTTTGGAGAATTAGCAGGTTTATTAAACACTGTCAAATTAGTATTATCATTCATGACAAAAGATTGATTATACCTATTCATCATGCTCTCTGAAAAACCTGCGCAAGGTGATGTTTTAGCATAAGCTTGATACGAAGGAACACAACCATTTTTTAAAGCATTATTTTTACAATACTTTTTAACCTTTAAATTTGTTGCAAACTTCTTATAAAATTTTTCACATCCTGAAAAATCACTTTTAACTGACTTATCCAAACTATAGTAACAAGAAATATCTCCTCCCATTTGAGAAACAGTATAATTCAAAGCCTGAGAATATTCAGAATATAATTTTTTAAATGATACAATTGCAGACTTGTCTATAAATTTACAAGTATAATATGTTACAACAAATAACAAAACCAAAATATATACACTAGTAAAAATTAATAAGCGCTTTTTATTTGCCATAATTAATTATAAAAGCTCCTTTTGTTCTATAACAAAATCTATTAACACAGGTCCACAAGTCGTAAATGCAAAATCTATTGCACTGTTAACATCTTCTAATCTATCTACTCTTATAGCTTTTGCCCCAAAAGATTCCGCTAATTTAAGAAAATTCGGATTAGATATTTGAGTTGCAAAATATCTCTCATCACACTGTTTTTCTTGGAATTGTCTTACCATACCTAAATAACCATTATCAAAAATAAATACTTTTACAGGTAAATTGTAATCCACACAAACAGCTAATTCTTGCATATTCATCTGAAAAGACCCATCTCCAGCAATACAGATAACAGGTTCTTTATTTGCAACAGAAGCACCGATTGCAGCAGGGAAACCAAATCCCATTGTACCCAACCCTCCTGAGGTTATAAATTTTCTGGGTGCATTAAACTCTAAATACCTAGAAGCCCAAACTTGATGTTGTCCTACTTCCGTTGTTATAACAATATCTTTATCTTTTATATAATTGCTAATTTCTTGCATCACTTCAAAAGAATGCATATTTTCAGAACGTTTTAATGGGGTAACATTTTTAAATTGCAAATCATCTGTCCAAGAAATATTGCTCCTAGTAGACAAATTTTTTAACTTCAAAATCATCAAACTTAATATTTTTTTTGCATCCCCAATAAGAGCTATTGAAGCTGGTACGACTCTTGATATTTCAGAATTATTAATATCTAAATGAATAAGTTTTTTCCCTAACTCATTATTTGGGAAACAGCATCTAATCCGATCATTAAACCTTGCACCAACAGCAAAAATTAAATCACTATCTCTTACTGCTTTATTAGCAGAAGGATGACCAAAAATACCTACCATTCCTAAATAATTTTTATCATCAGAAGGATATGCTCCTAAGCCCATCATAGTTGATACTACTGGGATATCTAATAATTTAGCAAACTCATAAATTTCATTTGAAGCATCTGATAAAACAACTCCACCACCTACAATAATTAAAGGATTTTTTGCAGATAAAATAGTTTTAATAGCATAATCTAAGTCAATATCAGACATTTTAGATTCAATAGAGTATTTATCTAATGAATTATCATAATCGGCTTTCTCAGAGAAAACATTTTTTGTAATATCAACAACAACAGGTCCTTGCTTCCCTGATGTTGCAATAGAAAAAGCATCAATTAATATTTTTTGTAAATCTTTTACATCTTTTACTTGAAAACTAGCTTTAGTACAAGATTTTGTGATATCAATGATATCTACTTCTTGAAATGCATCCTTATGCAATAAATCTGCAGATACCTGACCAGTAATAACAACAAGAGGATACCCGTCAAGATAAGCATTTGCTACCCCAGTTACAATATTTGTAGCTCCAGGTCCTGAAGTCACAAGAGCCACACCGCATTTACCACTCACTCTTGAATACCCTTCAGCTGCGTGCACTGCAGCTTGTTCGTGGCGCATCAAATAATGTTTTATTTTATTCTGCTTTGATAGCTCATCATAAACACCGAGCACAATTCCTCCAGGATAGCCAAAAATTGAATCTACTCCTAATTTTCCTAAGGTTTCTATTACTATTTGTGCCCCAGTAAGAGTCTTTGTTAAAGTCTGCATATATAATTAACTCCAATTATACAATAATTGTATCACAGAGATATAATGAATGCAAAAAAGGTACTTTTAAAAAGTACCTTTTTGCAATTAATCTTTTGAAAATAATTCTTTAAACTGCTTTTTCTTTTTCTCTACTCTTTTTTGTCTTTCAGCAGCTTTCTTTTTTCTTTCCAATTCTTTTTGTTTTGCTTTTGCTCTTTTTTTAGCTAGTTTTTGTTCTCTTGCTTTTTTCTTTGCTGCAATTTTTTGTTGTTTTTCTTGTTGCTTTTGATAAGCAGATTGCTCTTTCTTTGCAACTTTTCCTGTTACTCCATCAAGCCATCTTGAAATCGGGCCTTGAGATTCAGCAGCGTAAACTGATGACATAGACATAACAGCTATTGCTAATAAGGCAGCTAATTTCTTTTTCATAATAATTCTCCTTATTAATTAAAGTTATTCAGAAATTAATTGGTTAAATAATTGTTTCTTTTGTTCAATTTTTTGTTTTCTTGCATTTGCAGCATCTTCACGAGCTTTTTTATCAGCTTCTAATTTCTTTTGAAATTCTTCTTTTTGTTTTTGACGAGCTTCTTCTCTTGCTTTTTGCTGTTCTTGTAATTGTTTTTCCTTATCTACAATCTTTTGAGTATGTTTTTGAATTAGACGTTCAGTGTATGTAGTAGGTTGAGAATCTGCGGCATAAACTGCTGCGGCACTACCCATAACAAGAATTAATGATGCAATTAGTAATTTTTTCATTTTTCCCCTTTCTGCTGACTTTTAGTCAAGCAATTATTAAATAACAACCTTTCTCTGTAATAATGAAATATTATACTAAACTAAATCATACATCGCAACTATTTTTTTTATTCCTTCTTGAGCGACATTAAAAATTTCCAACATTTGAGATTGTTCATAAGGTTCACCTTCTGCAGTTGTTTGAAATTCAATAATTTTCCCGCTTTTTGTGAGAACAACATTACTATCAACTTGAGCGTGAGAATCCTCTATATAATCTAAATCTAGTCTAACCTCTCCATCTACAATACCAGCAGATATTGCTCCAATTGGCTCTATTATAGGATTCTCTTTCAAAGTTCCGTTTGTCAACAAATTTTCAATTGCAATTTTTAAAGCTAAAAAGCCTCCACAAATACTTGCTGTTCTAGTACCGCCATCAGCTTGGATTACATCTGCATCAATTGTAATTGTTAGATCCGGCATTTTTTCTAAATCAACACAAGCTCTTAAACTTCTACCAATAAGTCTTTGAATTTCCTGAGTTCTTCCTGAGATTTTCGTTCTTTCTCTTTGACATCTTGTATTTGGAGCAGAAGGCAAAAGTGAATATTCTGCTGTTACCCAGCCCCTTTTTTCTTCCTTATCCATCCATTTTGGTTTTCCTTCTTCTACAGATGCTGTTGTAATTACTTTTGTATCACCAAATTGAACCAAAACAGAACCTAATGCATGTTTTGTATAATCTTTTATAAACTTGATTTCTCTAGTTTCGTTATTTGCTCTGCCTTCTCTTTTCATTTTTACCCTTCCTTATAAATTATAATTTTTACCTTCATAATCCCACATATAAATCTGTCCGCAATATTTGCATACAGCATGGTCATTCATAAATTGCAAATCAGGAATAAACTTATAACCGTCTACTGTAATCACAATATCACCATCTTTATTATATTCTTGCAAAAATACTTTATCCCCTCTGTAATCAGGAGAAAACATTAATTCAAATTTATCTATAGATTTGCAATTTTTACAAATAAACATAATTTAGTACTCATCATCTTCCAATCTTGCACGTCTTATTATTTCTGGATCAATACCACGTTTTTCAATCTTGAAAGTCTTTGCAACAACTTTTTTAGAGCTATTTTTTCTAGGCTTACGCTGAGGTTTTTCCACAGGCATATCTTCAGTTGCTAAATTGTTATACCACAACGTCCAACAAATACTTCTTATTGGTAAAGTAAAACCAATTACCAAGAAAAATATAATTTGTTTTACAAGTTCATTTCCAATCAATGTTGGAGTAATATTAAATTTTTCTATATATTCTAGAGGCAAAGAATAAGACCAAGCCTCAAACATTTTTGCGATAGGTTTTGTTAAATTAAGAGCATCAAATACTACACCTAAACCTGCAGTCAAAAAATAATAAGTAAAAATAGTCAATAAAGTCATTAATAAAAATGTTCTTGAAAATTTTCCTTTTACTAACTGCAAACTTCTTCTGAAATAACCAATAGGAGATAAGCCATTTTCAAATGTAAACACTTGAAATATAAGTATAAAATAAATAAAAAATACAAAACCTATAATCCAAAAAACAGGAATTACAGAAATAATTGTAAATATACTAAACAAAAACCAAAGAACAATAAAAGAAAAAGTCTTTTTAGTAACTACTGAATTATGAGCTTTAAAATCATAAACTCTCCCTGTATTCAAATACCCGTCAGTCATGGAATTTAATGCACCATAAGATACTAAATAATCCCAAAACGCTCTTGCCCAAATTAACAAACCTGGCACAACTGAAAGAATTATACATAAAAGCATTGTTGAAAAATCATTCAAGGCAGGATATTTAACTGTTAAATCTTGTAAATTTTGAGTATACCAATAAGTTAAGCCAAATATCATAAAAAGACCTAATAACTGTCCCAAAACAGGAAAAGCCATGTATAAGAAAAATTTATGAATATTCAATGCATAAATTTTTATACCTTCAAAAAATATTAACCAAACACTTTTATCTTCTTTTGCCATATCTCTCCTGTTAAAAAATTTCATTTATTGTATAATAATTTTAGTACAAATATGAAAAATTTTACAAAAGAAGATTTTATAAATAAAAAAGTTAATCTACATCTCCATTCAACATTTTCAGACGGTGAAGGAGATGTAAATGAAATACTTAAACAAGCAAAAGAACTTGGATATAAAAAAATTGCATTTTGCGATCATAATACACTTGAAGCCTACCATAAAACAGGCATTCTAAATGAAGATATTATAATCCCCGGAGTTGAATTTGATGTATGGTGCGGTTATGTATTTATGCACCTATTAGCATATGATATTGATGTAAATAACACAGAATTATTATCATTCTGTGCCAGAAACAAAAAAGAAACAGAATTAGATATAATAAGAATTTTTTCAACTCGAGACATTAAAAAACTTATTCAAGCAATCCATAATGCAGGAGGAATTGCTGTATTAGCACACCCTGCATGTTGTTGGGCTATAAATCTTGAAAAATTTGTAAAAAAACTCATTTCATACGGGCTTGACGGAATTGAAGTGTATTACCCATATAAACGCCATAGAGGAATTATTAAATTCCACACTGCAAAAGAAGTAGAAAGAATTGCAGATAAATATAACCTCATAAAAACAGGAGGTACAGATTTACATGGAAAATTTTTAAATTAAAAATTTTCTGGACCTTACTGACAAATTTCTTTACTATATCTTTATTCTAAAGTTTTTGTGCTAGAATAATATCAGAAAGTAATAATTTGAAAAGAGGTAATAAATATGTCAGGACACTCAAAATGGTCAACCATTAAACACAAAAAAGCAAAAGTAGATTCTCAACGTGCAGTAGTATTCCAAAAATATTCAAGAGAATTAATCGTATCAGCAAGACTTGGTGGTCCTGATCCTGCAGGGAATTTCAGATTAAGAACTGCTATTGAAAAAGCTAAAGCTGCAGGGCTACCAAACGATAACATTAAAAGAGCTATTGAAAAAGGAGCTGGAGCAGGAGCTTCTGATAATTATGAAGAATTAATATATGAAGGATACGCTCCTGGTGGCGTTGCAGTTGTAATTGAAGCAATGACAGACAACAGAAACAGAACTGCTGGAGATATTAGAAGCTTCTTCACAAAATATAATGGAAGCTTAGGTGCTACAGGATGTGTAGGCTGGATGTTTGATCAACGAGGTGTAATCACTTTCAATGAAGATACTGATTTTGATAAATTATTTGAAGCAGCAATCAGTTTAGACGCTTTGGATGTTACAGAAGAAGATGGTCAATATAAAGTTATTACATCACCAGAAAACTTCCAAAATGTTGTAGAAGGTCTTGAAAATGCAGGATTTAAAAGTGAATCAGCAGATTTAACAAGAATCCCTCAAAATACAATTGAAATTACAGATGAAAAAACAGCTGATCAAATATTAAAATTATTAGACAAGTTAGAAGAACACGACGATGTTCAAAATGTTTATGCTAACTTTGATATTTCAGATGATATATTACAAAAACTGGAAGCTTAATGCAGGATTTTAAAAATATAGAAAATTTATCAATAAAACTTAATGACACGTGTAATGCTATGAGTATTACACGTGTTCTTGAGGAAACATTTTGTCCTGTTAATATTTTTATATTCGATTCAACATCTGATACTCTTAGAGATTTTTCTAAAAGTTGGATTTCAATCGACGAATTTTATAAAAAAGAAAATACAAAGATTTTATATAATATTTTTGAAAAATTAAAAGAAAATAACTATATTATTGAAAATCAAAAATTATTTTACGGGCTTTATCAAGGTCAAAAACTTATCGGAATGCTTGAATTTAAAGAGATTCTAAATAATGACGCAATTAAATTTTTAAAAGTTGCATCTTATTTAATTTCTCTAAAAATTCAAAATATTATTCTATCTGATAGAATGCAAAAAAATATTGATTTTCATGATGCAATGAAAAATATTGCAAAAATCATAGAAACTCAATATGAAACAAGTTACATAATCCCAATAATTGGAGAAATGATTGATAAGTTTGTATGTGAACATTTAATCTACATTTTTATAAATAATGAACTCATCTGGCCTTCTGCATGCAAAGATGAAAAAATATTTGAGCTGTTAAAATGTATAAATAATAAATCAGAATATATACTTACACCTGATAAAAAAATAGGATTATTCCCACTAATTAGTGAAAATCAACTTTTAGGCTGTATTGTAACCAAAAGTACTGAAAATATTTTAAGCGAAAAAGAAATAAATTATATTGAACAGCTTACAAATCAAGCAGCAACAACAATCAACAGAGCTAATGTTTACGCAGAAATTTTAAAACATGCAACGTTAGATGCCCTTACAAGTTTTTATAACCGCAGACAACTAGAAGAACGTATAAAACAAGAAGTGTCTAGCGCAAAACGTCAAAAAAGAAATCTTTGTGCCATTATGATTGACATAGATTACTTTAAAAACGTTAATGATACATATGGACATGCAACTGGGGATTTAGTTTTAAAAACTGTATCAGCAGAGATTAAACGTCAGCTTAGAGATTATGATATAGCAGGACGATACGGCGGAGAAGAATTCGCGATAATTCTGCCTTATACAAAAATTGATGAAGCTAAAATGGTAGCCCAAAGACTTAGAAAAGCTGTTGAAAAAACTCAAATTGATATTTCAAAAATTAATACAGATTCTGACGAAAAAAATATTAATGTTACAATAAGTCTAGGAGTCTCCGAATACAAATCAGGAGATGACGAAAAAATATTTTTACAAAAAGCTGACAAAGCCTTATACAACGCAAAGAATAACGGAAGGAACAGGGCAGAGATATATGAAGAAATTCCAACAAATTTGTCATAACTTAGATGATACAAAAAAATTAGCATATAAATTTGCATCACTCATTAAAGACGGGTGTTTTATAAATCTATATGGGGAAATAGGAGCAGGTAAAACTGCATTTGTAAAACTCGTTGCAGATGCACTTGATGTAAAAGAAAAAGTAACTAGCCCTAGTTTTGTAATCCTTAACGAATATCATACAGGCTCAATTCCTATTTATCATTTTGATTTATACAGACTTGAAAATGAAGGAATTAAAACAATTTATGATGAATTAAGAGAATATTCAGAAGGTAAACAGGTAACATTCGTTGAATGGGCTGAATTTAACCAAAATGAAGCCCCGTTTAATCATATTAAAATTAACGTAAAATATAATGATGATGATTCTAGAATTTATGAATTTGAATCAGTTGGCAAAGATGAAATAATAGAGGGATTATCAAAATGATTACATTAGCATTTGATACATGTTTAGATAAAATGTATGCGGTATTAAAAAAAGATAATGAAATTCTTGCATCAAAAATTGTAGAAAATAAAGATAATAAATATCATTCAGCATTTTTAATTTCTACCTTGCAAGAGATTTTATCTGCCAATAATATAAAACCTCAAGATGTAAATCTTATTGCCGTAAATATAGGTCCGGGAAGTTTTACAGGAATTAGAGCCTGCGTTACTGTTGCAAGAGTAATGGCTCAACAATTAAACTGTAAAGCTATAGGTGTTTCATCTCTTGAAATACTATCAAAACTTGCAGAAAATAATCCTCTTGTAGCCTTAGATGCAAGAAAAAATTGTGCGTACCTATATTGTGATAACGAAATTAAAGGTGCAGTACAATTAGAAAAAGTACAAGAAATAATAAAATCAGGAAATTACACAGTAATTACCGATAACAAATTACAACCATTATTAGGCGGAACATCTTATCAAGAAAAAGAATACGCTCTTGGTGAAATTTTAGCAGACTTAGCAGAAAATAAAGAAGACGAAGGCAACTGGAGAAAACTTAAACCTCTTTATATTCAACCGCCTCCAATGGGTGCATAATTCAGCAAATAAATTATCTAAAAACTATTTTCTTTGCTTTAAAAACAATAAAAACGGGAATAATAATATTGAGCATTAATCCTGATGGCTGCGTATGGAGAAGAAAATAGTTAAAACTGAAAATATTTCATTCAAATGCAAAATTCCGGACATTCCACTAACAAGAAAAGAATTAAAGAATTTGCTCAATTTTCATATTCCATGCCTGTGCTGTGGCTTAGAAATGTTGCACCCAGACGAATATATGAAATTAATAGAGAATAAAAAACTTTCAGGAGTAGCAATAGAAGCTATCCCAATTTTAGAGCCATATGAAAAAATCATGCATCCTGTTGAAAAACAAGTATTCAATATGTTTAAAAGTATGGCTGCAAAATATCCTGATAAAAATTTTAAAGAGCTTTTAATGATGAAAAAAGATATTCATGAATTAGCGCTTGTAAAAATTCAAAGCATTATTTTTAACAAAATAAGCTTTTACAGGCGAATTTTACCTAAAAAAACAGCCAGACAACTCAGGAAATTAATGATTAAAACAAATGACATAATCTTTGATCCTGAACCGCATAAGCCATTTTCTAGACGCATTTTTATACATAAAATAAAAAATATAACAAAAAACTTAGAAAATAAAAAAATCAAAAATGAAATTCTTGAAATAGCAAGACGTCTACCAAGATCAAGTGATGAAGTATGCGCATTTGTCGTGAAAAACGCACGAAAACCCGCATCAGTTATTGCGCTTAACCTAGTACATCCATCTGTTGGCACATTTGAGCATTTATTACCAAAATGTATGAAAGGAATGAATAATTCTCTTAACTTCGCATTAGAATGTTCATACTGTAACAATTCTCGACACCATTATCCAATATCCGTTCAAATAGAAGAAAATCCATATATGCCACAAAATGCACAACTCCAAGCAGATAAATTAATCTCACTTTGTAAGAAAGATTTATGTAAAAGAGAATATGTTAAAAACCTAAAAACAGTATTAAAACACCTATCAGATGAAATAATAGATCTAAATATAAAAAATCTTGATGAGTAACGTAACAAAATATTAAAAAACTAACAAAATTTAATTATCAGTAGTATTACTAAAGTATGAAAGTAATACTTTTTTCAAATAATTTCTTCAAGCATAGAATCGATTTGAAGAATAATCAATATGATTATTCTTCTTACAGGCTACCTGTAAGGAATTCTACTGATAAAGATATATTTATAAAAAAATCCCCAAGTTTTAATGGTTTCATCACAAAACAGTCAGAATTCAGAAACTTAATAAAAACGCATAAAATTCATTGTATATATTGCAACAAACCAATGATTACCTCGGACACTCTAATAAATTATCAAAGATCCGGTCTATTCAACGGCCCAGTAACAAACTTTCTACAAGAAATGTCGAAATACAAAGATGTATTAAAACCAGGCTTATTGGAAGCTTTTAATGACATAGAACGTATTGGTAAAAAAGCACCTCAAACAAATTTATCTAGAATTATAAAAACAATTTATAAAGAATCATTAATAGAATTAAGAAGTATCCAAAGACCTATATTTTCCAAAATTGAAGAACAAATAAATAACCTTCCCCCTAAATATAAAGAAAAAGCAATGGAAGTTTTTACACTCCACCAAAACAGAATGGAGGGGATAGCACAACAAGAAGAATTTAGTCCAAAAGAGTTTGTATATAAAATAAAAACAGCAACAGAAGCAATATTATTAAGCAATGAACAAAAATCCAAAATATCTCAATTATGTAATATTCTAACTGACAAAGAATTTAAAGAAGCAGATACTAACAAAATTTCTAATTCTACATTCAACAAAATATTCAATAAAAAAAATAAATATGATTATTCGTTACCATATTCAATAAACAGCCTTAAACTTTTTATTATTGAAGAAATAAAAAGACTTGCTGGAAAACAAGAAACAAATGATATTACAAGTTTATGCAAAAATGCAGAGAAAATGCTGCTAAACAAGCCTGTAATAGTTCCATTTAGAAACAAAACATTCCTCTATGATTTAAATAAAGCGATAAAAGATTGTCCTGATAAAGAAACAGTTAGAAAAATAATGAAAATCGGACAAAAACTTCCAACATCACAATCAAATATTAATTCTTTTGTGACAAAACATAAATACTCTGATTCAAATACAATCGGATATAATTTGTTTAAACCATCTATTGTTACAATTGAGCATCTTACACCAACAGCAAAAGGTGGTAGAAATGAAATGGGCAATTGGGCTCTTTCATGTGCCTTTGATAATAATAGAAGACTTGACAATAGTATGAATCTAATTCTTGATAAATATGATGCAAATAATCCTCAATTGTATTTCGATGAAATTGTTAATGCAACAAATGAAGGATTAATTTCTTTAGAAGATTTACTACAACAAAGTGAATCAATACATATTGAAAGCGGTATAAACTTAAATATTAGAAAATTGTCAAAAAATATATTATTTGAATATTTTAAAGATAAACCTCAAGAAACTTTTAATAGATTAATAGAGCTATCGAATCAACAACTAATATCTGGTTATAATATTTATGAACTACAAACCTTACTAAACAAAAAATGCGGAATCGAAGTTAAAGCAAATAATTTAAACTACAAATTTTATTAAACAAAATATTAACAAATGTAAAAGTTTCTAAAATAAATTAAACTTTGATAAATAATATGCCGATTAAATGAATGTACTTAGTTAAGTTAATAAGGGATTAATTATAATGGCAGATACAGGTGCTTCATTTAACAGACCATATAAACCTTTTGGAATGAACGTAAAAGTTCCGGAAATAGGAGAAAGAACTCTTAAACAAGCTGGAGATTCTCTTACCAATCTTGTAAAAAGTCCAACAGAACCTCTTTTCAAATTCTTAGAAGATAATGAAGAAGTTTTTACTGGCGATATTAATTATAAAATTAATAAACTCTATGCAGAAAGTTTCACAATTGGCTCTGCTATGAGAATGGAAGATGAAAAAATTAATGGAATGCCTTCTTCATTTGATATGCATTTTTAATACAACTACTAATTCTTATTTGTCTATATATTGATAGAAAAGCCCCTAAAAGGGCTTTTTTATTTATAAGTTTAGGAATATTCTTGTCACAATACTTTATAGAAATAGCCCCTTTTTCTTGTTTGCGGTATAATATTAACGAACATTAGAAGTGTATAACTAAAAGGTGTCGAAGACGACACAGAAAGAAAAGGTAATTATGGTACCGGAAACAAAGAAATTTGAGATTGAAATCGGCGGGAAAACAGTTACTGTTGAAACCGGTAAATATGCTCAATCGACAAACGGTTCTGTTACAGTAAGATGCGGAGATACAATGTTATTTGTACATTGCTGCGTATCTAAAGAACCTAGAGTTGGGATTGATTTTTTCCCACTATTAATTGATTACGAAGAAAGAATGTCTGCAATTGGTAGAATTCCAGGCGGTTATAACCGTTCTGAAGGTAAAGCTAGTGATAAAGCTATCCTTATTTCAAGATTAATTGACAGACCAATCAGACCTCTTTTCCCAAAAGGATATAGAAATGATATTCAAATCGTAGCTCAATTATTCAGCTATGACCAACAAAATCAACCAGATACTTTAGCTATGTTAGGTGCATCTTGTGCTTTAATGCTTTCAGGAGCTCCATTTGAAGGACCTATCGGTGCGGTAAGAGTATCAAGAGACGAAAATGGCAATATGATTGCAAATCCAACTCACCAACAAGCTGACAAATCAGACCTAGATATCGTAGTTGCAGGTACACACGATTCTGTAATTATGGTTGAAGCTGGTTGCAAATTTGTTACAGAAGACGACATTATGAACGCTGTTGAATTTGCTCAAGGCGAAATCAAAAAACAATGTGAAGCTCAAGAAGCATTTGCTAAAGAATGCGGAGTTGAAAAAGAAGTATTCGTAAATCCATACGACACATCTGAAATCAAAAAAATCATTGATGAAACTGCTCATGATATGATTTTCGATGCTTATCACAATTTTGATAGAAAATACAGACAAGAAAAATTAGAAGAAGCTAAAAAGCTTGTTAAAGAAAAAATAGATGCACTTCCAGATGATGATTACAGCAAAAAAATCATGGAAGAAACAGGTATTGACTTTGTAGCAGAAGAATTCAAAAATGCTGAAAAGAAAATTATGCGTACAATGATCCTAGATGAAGGTGTAAGAGCTGACGGAAGAAAACCTCAC
>UMLR01013826.1_pt1 | contig 128226 bp, 199 predicted proteins | sample 1966741 | NCBI WGS metagenome assembly UMLR01 (sample SAMEA4836207, study PRJEB28245) | human gut metagenome | biome: gut microbiome; material: fecal sample | place: Denmark | collected 2008 | reverse complement strand
GGTCTTCCGATCGGCCTGCTTGGTTTCCTTCTCCACCTGCTTAATCGCATCATTCAGAGCATTTTCCATCTCGTCCGCAATAGTCTGAGCGTCCTCACCATTTTTCAGACGAGCAACAATATCATTCATATCCATATGAATACCTCTTTTCTTATTTTCTATATATATTATATACTTTTTTTTTAAAAATGTCAAGATTTTTTTGAATGAAAACATACGCGTGAAACAATGTAAGGGCGAAGCAATTTTTAATTAATCATAAAGGCATATGATCCTACGCGGGCTTAAAAAAGTCTTTTTTTATCATTATAACATATTTTTTATAAAAAGTCAATTTTCGGGATTTTTTTGGGCCATATGGAGAGGTGCTAGAAGTATGAAAAATTTCGCATATGGGTATACCGATCGGGAAATCGGGCCGGGACGTCCCACCCCGGCCCGGCCAGCCCCGCCTTTATTATACCACAAACCGCAGGCTTTGTCAATAGGCATTTTACACAAAAAAAAATTCGGGCAGATTTTTCTGCCCGAAAATTTTAATCATAATCTGTGTAATCATCATCTTCATCCCACATCGATGCGAAATCATCGCAATCGTGGAATGGGTCTTCCAGCGTACACATACAAGGCTGAGGGTCGTCTGTGTAGTAAGGACAATCCCAACCATTTACAGGGCAATGATAATGTTTCATTTTTCTTCCTCCTCTGGTTCATCATCGTATTCGCAAGGGGCGGGCCAGTTGGGGTCAGCATGGCAGATTTCCATCTCCACGTAGTCATTCCAGTAGTAGTACGGACATTCAACACACCGCATTTTGTATCACTCTCCCTTTCTGTAATTATAAGATACTACATTTTCGGGATAAAATCAATAGACAAAATGCACAAACATTTCGCTCAAAAATTGTTGAACTTGCCTATTGATACGAAATTCCGGCCGTGGCGTCAGTTTACGGCCGGCCAATTATACCACACTTTTCCCCGCTTGTCAATAGGCAAAATGCACAAAAAAAATCAGCAGGTTTTAGTCAACCTGCTGATTGAATATTTATGCAAGAAATGCGCTTACGATTTCATCGAACACCGTGGGGCTAATGTCCACATTAAAAAAGCGGTCATTCTTTCTAAACGCTTTGGGATAGCGTCTAATCAGTTCCGCACGCAACGCGCTTTCCGCGCCCTCGGCGGGGTAGTCTCCGCAAGAGCGGATTCGATGAATTTCAACTCGCGTGATAGGATACTTTTTTGAATACTCGCCGATTTCATCACGCAAGCGCCCTACAACGTCTTTTGCGGAAGTGCCTACTTTATTAAATTCAAGTTTGTTGTTGTTGTAAAACTTGAAAAAGTAGACCGCTTGAACGTCTTTCAGATTCTCGCCACAATCGGGCATAAACTCCATTGAAACAGGCGGTCTACCGTCCTTAAATCGGCGTAGTTTAATAGTAATCTTTTCCATTGACACAAAATCCTCTCTATTGATTGAGGTTTACCATCGTTCTCTCAACCATTATTTTTTGCATTTTTTGACTTGTTTTCGGGTGAAAAACCGCATTTTTCAGCGGTTTTTCACCCTTTTTTGTCAGTTTTTGGGCTTTCGCTTCTGAATCAGGGTCAATTCATAGTCATTTTCGCCCACATGGAACGCAATCATGCGTTCAATGTTCGTGATTTCCACGTTTTCACACGCATTTTCGCTGTTTTCACGCAAAAAAGTTGCAAGTTCAGCGATAATCGAGCGTTTTGTGGGATTTTCCTTGCGCTGTCGCTTCTCAAACTTATAAGCGGTCGGCGCTTTGCGCGTTCCAGTCTTAGAGTACTTGTTAGCTTCTTTGAGCTTTTCCGCGGACAGGTCAAAATCTTTGGCAATTCCATGGTCAATGTCATCATCGTCCATGAGAATTTCTTTTGCTTCCTCGGCAGTACAATCCAACTTTTTCATCAGATTATCAATCTTTGCCTGAAAGTCTTTTTCACTCATTTTAGGCATTTTCTTTGCCCCCTTTCAAGTATGATTATAACACCGCCGTTAGCAAATGTCAAGAGAAATTTTTGGGAGCGCCTAATTTTTTTTAGGCGCTCCCGCTGAATCAGTGGGCGAGACGGAAATAGGACTTGCGCTTGTCGACAATCTTCTCGACACCGTTCGCTTCAATCATCTGACGCAGAAGAGCGGAGACGCGCTGATTGGAGAGGTCACCCAAACCGTCCACAGTCTTAATGAGTTCGGTCACAGTGTAGAGCTTGTCAGGATTGGCGGACAGCTCGGCAAAGATAATGTCCTTGTAACCATCGTTGGCAATCTGATTCGCGGTCGGCTTCTTATCACCGGCATTCTTGCGAGCCAGCAGGTCAATCTCGTGATTGATAAACTCAACCATGGCGGGGTCAGCCTGAACCTCGGACATCTTGAGCAGAGCCTCGAAACGGTCGCGCTTAGTGAGCTTCTTAGTAGTAGAAGTAGACATAGTATCAATTCCTTTCTTTGGCGGTAGGTCGCTACCCTTTTGATATATTAAGTGTACCACACTTTGAAATGTTTGTCAAGAGGTTTCGCAAACTTTTTACACGAATTACTACCCCGACCTGACGGATAAGGTATTGCCCGTTGGCTCAGTCTATCTGTCAGCGAAAATCGCTTCAAGTATAGCTGGCTCACTCTCACTCACTTTCGCGTTCAACGTTTGGCTTTACAACGTGGTGTATTATGTTTACTTCCTGTACTTTCTCAAGGTCGCGCGCCCTCGGATTTCTTGGGCTACTCCCTCTTGACATTTTCTATTGTAGCACACTCGCAGGGGTTTGTCAAGAGGGAATTTCAAATTTCTTTGAAAACGGGTCAGTTACCGAGTTATCACACCCATCAGCGAAGCCGTTCGGCAATTCACTGTTCCCTCCTGACATTATCTATTATAGCAGATTGCCCACAGAATACAATTGACAGAATAGCCAAATTACGGGAAAAAATTTTTTTCATTTTTGTGCAACTTTTCTCTTGACAAAATTGGCGGGGCGTGGTATAATGGTGAGTTCGGCCCGCTTTGGGCGTTAGCGGGCCGACCATTTTATCACAAAAATCCGCATTTGTCAATAGGCAAAATAGACAAAAAAAAACTGCCCATTTTTGGGCAGTTTTTTATTTATTCCAGCAGGTGGAAATCCAAATCCATTTTCAAAACTCCCTCTTAATTGCTTCTTTCCATGCGTAACGACCGGATTCTCCCTTGCTATTCAGCTCTTTGCCAATGTCTTTTGCGGTCAGCAGGTCAAGCTCGTCCGCAATTTCGTCTTCAAAGTTTACCCAAACGTCATAGGTCTTGATGATGAAAACCTCATCGACTTCAAAGACGCCACCGCATTCAGCGCAGATAACATAGTCATGGTTGATTAAAATGCCCATGTGAGGGTCATTTTCATCGGGGACTACAAAAAGGACTTGTTTAGCAGTCATGTGGAACACCTCTTTCATTTGATGTATTGATTATACCATAGGGAATAGGACTTGTCAAGCCCTATTCCCTATTTTTTTAGCTCATGTTTATCATAGGATTTTCCTTAATGTTTCGCATGAGCGCGCGCTGAAACTCGGTAGGCTTAGGGCGTTCCACCGTGGAATTTTTGAAAAGGGACTTTTCCATTTTCTTGTGCTGTCGGACGCAATAGCGCAAAATCTCAACTTCAATGAGGACATCTTCAAGTCCCGTGTGGGACTCATCAAAACTATCTTCACCGCTGATAAAGCGGTAAAGAATTTCTGCTGTAAAACGGAGCTGTCCGTTTTTGGTCTTGTAGCCATTCTTTTCGCAATAGTCGCGGTAAGTGGGCATTTTGCCAATAACCTGTCGCGCCATTTTCAGCGTGTCCCAAACTTCAAGGCCGTAGGGGAAAAAATAGCGATACTTGCTTTTCGTATCCCATCTTTGCGCGTTATTACAGGCGTTAAGGTCGAACCGCATATTATGAGCGCAGACAAAAGAGCAGTTATAACGCTCGACACATTCACAGAATGCAAGACGAATTTCGTAAAGGTCAGCCATAATGCGAGTGCCGTTCTTAATATCCTCGACATAGCGGGGAATTTTGTCGGCGTAGTAGGCAGACTGCATGAGGTCGCGCTCGTAGCAGAAAATATCGCGATTCACAAAAGAATGAGTTTCATAAACATTTCCCTTGGAATCAATGACCGCCCAGCCGAAGTCGTATGGAAGCACATTTGACATATCCAGCTTATCGCCGTCTTGAATGGTGTTTGCGGTTTCCGTGTCCAGCATAATGCCGTAGTTTTTGCGCCTATCAATACCCATTTTACCATCTCCTATTGGAAAAGTAGATTGAGATTTACCATCGTTCTCTCAACCTCTGATAATAGTATAGCACTTTGCTATTGGTTTGTCAACAGTTTTTTTATAGGGCAGGGGATTTTTTTTATCCCCTGCCCTTGCCCTCACGCGAGGGAGAAGTAGGACTTGCGCTTGTCAACCGTCTTGACAACCGCGTTGGCGTCAATCATCTGGCGCAGAAGAGCGGAAACGCGCTGATTGGAATACTCCGCAAGTTCGGGAACGCCTTTGATGAGTTCGGTTACAGTGTAGAGCTTGTCAGGGTTTGCGATCATCTCGTCCAGAATGACCTGCTTCACGGCGTCGTTCTCCATCTGCTTAGCCGTGGGCTTCTTGTCGCCCGCGTTCTTCTTGGCGAGCAGTTCAATCTCATGCTCGATGAACGCCACCATATCAGGATTTGCCTGAACCTCGGACATTTTGAGCAGAGCCTCGAAACGGTCACGCTTAGTGAGCTTCTTAGTAGTAGAAGTAGCCATAGTATCAATTCCTTTCTGGTTTTTGAGACTGTCCTTGTCTTTGATGTAGTTATTATATCATATGCGGAGCAGGTTGTCAATAGGTTTTGCGAATTTTTTTAGGGGCGGTCGCGAGCTTTATTACTATACATCTTGTTTATACCTCTATCTACAATCTTTAAGTCAAGAAATCAAATCAGTTTTTAAGGCGGTGGGCGAGCATTAGAAGTCATCTTGTTTTTACCTCTCTCATTTGATGTATTCATTATACCATAAGTCGAGCGGTTTGTCAAGGGGTTTTTCAAACTTTTTTTTGAAAGTTTGTTCGGCATGCCACGCTTGGAACATTCCTTGTGTCGGCTTCTGGTATAATGGTCAAGGGAACTGCCTTTCCGTAGGTCTTACTCTTTCCTCCTGACATTATGTAGTATAACAGATTGGTCTTGATTTGTCTATTGGTAAAATGACCAAATAACGGGAAAAAATAAAATTGAAATTTGTGCGAAATTTCTCTTGACAAAAATGCTGGCAGGGTGTATAATGGTGAATTCCGGCCGTAGCGCGCGGAAACGGCCGGCCCATTATATCACATTCAAGGAACTTTGTCAATAGTCAAAGTAAACAAAAAAATCTCCCCATTTTTGGGGAGATTTTCTTTTAGCCAATTACATTGACCTCGGTCTTGACTGGCGTTACCATCTTTTCGCGCGGGAACTCGCGAATCTGACCCGTTTCAAGATTCACAGCATAGCAAAACTGCGAACCTCTCGACCGGACAAACGGCGTGTTGTTATGGCTGTCAATTTTGAGATACATTCCCATACCGTTACCATTGGTGCGCGGGTCGGTGAATGTGCCACCGCTGAGAATGTTAATAATCTGAACCTGACCCTTAGTGCCAAAATTTACTTTCATTTTTGTTTCCCCTTTCTTTTACAGCAGATGAGTATTGACCCAGTCTGCGGTCACAAGTCCGATTTCCTTAGAGACAACCGTTTCATAGCGATAATTACCACCGGCAGTTCGTCCGGTCACTTTGGCGAGAACGCCAAGAGTAAGCCAAAAATAAGGCATCATTTTTCACCCCCTATTACTACCGCTCGGGAAGATAGTGCTCAGAAGCAGGAGAATAATCCAAATTGCGAGTGCCAGCTTCCACGAGAACACGATGGTGAAAGTGCCGATTGCGGTGATACCAATGGCAGGGAGAAGCCAACAGAGAAGCCAAACTAAACCAGAGATAAGCAGGAACGAAATTGTGAGAGACAGCAGAATTAAAAGAACAAACATTTTATTTTCCCCTTTCATTTGATGTATTTATTATACCATTGGAGTAGGGCTTTGTCAAGCCCTTTTCTCCAAAAGTTCCGAAAGTTTTTCGATAATGTTTACTGCGGTCGGGTCAATGGTAGCGCCCAAGTGCCAACCATTCCGAACCTTTTCATTATCGTCAACCAAGATGGACACGTCATAGCGGTCGCGCACGCTGTCGGCTTTGGTCGCGCCATACTGGACGCCGTGGAAGTGGTCATAGTGGAAGCCCTGTTCTTCAAGCCACGCACGCTTTGCTTTACGCACGAGGTTTTTGTATTCCTCGCTCGAATCTTTGGAAAGCCAAGTGATGATGTTGATTTCCCAACCCTCGGCGCGGAGAAGTTCGCAAACCTCATTCAATTCAGCCATATCGCACATAGGAGCGGCAGTCCGATAGGGTGTGGGATTTTCCGAACGGAGAAGCGCGAGCCAATCCTTGACGCCGTAGAGGTCAGCGATAGTGCCGTCCATGTCAAAGTTGATAGAGCGTCGAGTGGTCACAACGTGAGACTTGATGTAAGTGATTTTCATTGGTGTTTACCCCTTTCCTTTACTGTACTTACATTATAGCGCATTTGCTGTATTTTGTCAATACTTTTTTTTCAAATTTTGTTTAAGACTTCTGCGAGCCTTGCGCTTGATACGCTTTTCCAGTTTATTAGAAGATTTATCGTGAGGGCAAATGTTTCTACAATTCAAATCCCAAGCAGTATAATCTTTTACAGTGGCTTTCTTGAAATTATCCATGTTTTTCACCTCTTTCTAAATACATTATAGCGCATCTGCTGGATTTTGTCAAGCACATTTTGGGAAAAAAACTAATTAGATTTTTGTGCATTTTGCCGATTGACAAATTTGCTGGCTTCTGGTATAATTGAAGTTCCGGCCGTGGCATACGTAAACGGCCGGCCATTTTATCACACTATTGGATTTTTGTCAATAGGCAAAATAACCAAAAAAATGAGGTGAATTTTCACCTCAAATTTTATCTGTATCTGGCAGTAATGGTTTTGAAAATTTGATAGATATTTTCATCTTCCATCAACTTTTGGATAAAAGCATCGGCTTTTTCTTCGGAATCAAAATTAACCCGATTGTCGTAATACTGGTCCCAAGGATTTTTACCGCTATAATCAACCTGGAATTTCTTTTCAATTTCCATTTTATTTGCCCCTTTCCTTTGATGGTTTTATTATAGCACAAGGGACTTGTTTTGTCAAGCCCCTTGTGCTATTTTTTTAACGTTCAGACACAATGCTGAGGTAGCGAACAATCATGTCCATTTCACACCCCATGTCTTGCTGGTCGCAAACCGCATAACCCACAAGGTCGCCGTCCGCGCAAACCGGATAAACGCCATAGGTATTATTGAAAACAAATGGCTTTCTTTCAAATTCCCACTGGGTCGGGACATAGGCCGAAAAGTTTTCCATGCCCCGCAGTTTTACAGTAGTATCATAAATTGCGATAGGGCGTAGACCGGAATTTGACGCCATTGTAATAGCGGTTCGCAGAGCCTCTTCGGTCAACGAACCAAGCACTGAATACCTCTTGAAGCAAACGCAGTTGTCCTCTCCAAGGAAGATTTCAAGCGGGTCGCCCTCGCGGATCTTCAAAGTCCGGCGAATCTCTTTCGGAATGACCACACGTCCAAGGTCATCAATTCTGCGAACGATACCAGTAGCTTTCATTTTAATTTTCCCCTTTCACTTGATACGTTAAGTATAGCAGAATAAAAGGCTTTTGTCAAGCCCTTTATTCAAGATTTTTGCTTTCCGCAACAAAATATTTTGCTTCATACTGATTAGCGATAGCCTTGACTTTTGCGCTTTCCTTTTGGGTCGCGCAGTAAAAATTGAAAAGCGTATGTTTATCGCTCAATTCAATGTAAGAATGTGGAACATCATGTAAGTCAAAGTCAATGGTATTAGTGTATCTTGTCGGTACGGTAAGCTCGACTTTCCATAATTTATCTTTACGCGCTTTTTCTTCAATCCACTTGACAAGGTAAACGCCTACGAAATTACAAATGGCAGTAATAGCCATTTTTAACCAAATAGGCATACCGTCCGCAGAAGTCAGCACAATCACATAGGAATAAAAACCATAAGTGAGAGCGTTGATGAAAGACGCGCTAAGTTTTCCGCCCTTAACAGTCAAAATGCTTTTGATAGTTGACAGAATAACATTCACCGCCGTGCAAAGCGCGAACAGAAGAATTGTATTCATTATTATCACCCTTTCCTTTTTCTATTATAATAATATCATATTATAACAAAAATGTCAATAGAGAGTTTTTAATTTACTCCTTTAATTTTTCTAATAGGTCATCAGCACATTCATAACTGATGCTCCGGCGGTCGCACTCGTTGGACAAAGGACAACAAGCGCAGTCATTAAAGGTTTCCGTCCAAGCGCGCAACCACTCAATTAAACATAAAACATTAACTCTTTCACCCATTGTTTTCAGTTTCCTTTACTCGAATAAAGAATACCTTGTTATAGATTTTTGTTGCTTTAAGGTCAATCCAGAAATACACGTTTCCGCATACTCGATAGATTTTACAAGTTTCTTCGCTAACCTTTTTGACTTCCTCAAACTTCTCTCGCGTAGTGGGGTGGAAAACCGTCAGTTTGAGAAATATGCAATAGAAAGTCAAAGGAACGAAGCCGATAATCAGAGCAATCCATGCAAGAATGTCAGTTAAAGTGTTTTCCCAATCATACCACTCATCAGTGATTGTAGCGAACGCAATACCCACGCAAAACGCGAGAATTAACCAATACCATGCAACCATCATTTTAGCCCCCTCTATTTGTTGTATACATCTTACCACATTATAGGATTTTTGTCTATTGGCATTTTACACAAAAATTCGTGCGAAAATTTGTTGAACTTACCTCTTGACAAAAAACTCGGCGCGCCACAATCGTCCGCGCGCCGACGATTTTATCACATTCAAGGAACTTTGTCAATAGTGAAAGTAAACAAAAAAAATCACCCAAATTGGGTGATTTTTCATTTAGTTTTCTACGGCTTCAAGGTCGACGAGAATGGGAACGAGCTTGTTTTCAAGAAGCGCGACACGTTCAATCATGTCATTTGCTTCTGTCCCGCCCGAGGGATATCCCTTCTGAATGCCGTATCGTGCCATCAAGCACACAGTTTTAACAACCTCACTAAGTTTCTCATTCTTCATCTTTTTTATCTCCATTCAATTTATTTTTTGGAAAGGGTGGCGGTTGTTTTTTGGGGTACAACCGCCAAAGCCATAGGAAAGGGGGAGAGAAACGCGGACAAAGTCCGGTTTTATCAGGGAATAATCAGTTCCGCATCGTAGATGGGGAGAACCATATCTTTTAGGCCGAAACAGTCGAGAGCGTAATTGTCCAAATGGAGACAATTCCATTCATCATCACCGGTATTTTCATCGACCTCTGCGGCGATTTTGATGTAATAATCTTCGGCGGTCGGGTCTTTGAAAACTACGCCCTTGGCAATTTCTCCAAAGGGGGCGAGTTTATTATTCTTAATAGTAATCTTCATTTTATTCACCCTTTATAATAGTATTTGTAAGCCCATTCGATAATTTCATGGCTCGTGGTAGTCCATTTTTCTTTATGGTTGTCAAACTTTTCCGCGTTTTTTTCAACATAATCATTGTATTCCATGCGCGCGGTGTCGTATGCTCCAATAGCTACAAGCAAAGCGTGCTTCGCTTCTTCGGCGTCAGAGACGGCTTTCTCGCGGTCAGCGCCATTGGGGTAAAGGTTAATCACCCCTACGCGCGTAATGACTTGCCTTGTCTTTTCATAAAGGCGGTCGCGCGTTTCCCATACTTCATAAAGCGCATCGTCCGCGCGTTTTTCATATGGATTGAAAGGCTTCTTTTTCTTACCGAACATTTTTCTTTTTCTCCTTTTCTTGCTTATTCCACATTCTATCAAAGAACGCGTTTGCGAGAACCCGCTTGTAAAGGTTATCAGGCATAGGGCGCTCGCCGTGCTTATTTCTCCATATTGCGGTGATTTTATCAATATCCGCGATATAGGCTGTAATGAGTGTTCCGTCCTTAGCACTACGAACAAGAAGAATACCTGTTGTAGTGATAGTGTAGAGAACATCGTCCTCAACACTGTCGATATACGGTTCGCCGATTCCTACATTATCGTAGATGAAGAGCAGGCGGTCAATGCGGTCTTGCGTGGCGTGTTTTGACATTTTGATAAGCATTTGTTTTACCTCTTTCTTGATTGTATATGTATTATATCATGCGAAAGGGCTTTTGTCAAGCCCTTTTTATCAGAAATGATAATTTCTGATGATGGCGTCGAACTTGGGAGCATATACATTTGCCCACTGTTCTTCAAGGGCATGGTCATTCGTGCGATATAACTCCCACGAGACTGCGCCATAGGCGTTATGCTTGAAAAGTTCGGCATCGCTGGGCATCTGCTCGGCATGGAGAAGCTGGGTCTTGATAAAAGAGTGAATGTTGTAGTTAGTCATTTTATTTACCTCATCTTTCTGTTCCCTTGGAACAATTATAATATAACACACTCTTAGAGATTTGTCTATTGACGGATCGCACAAAATTGGGAAAAATAATTTATGCAAATTTTCGCGACTTTTTGCTTGACAAATTGCTGGCCCTGTGATATAATTGAAATTCCGGGCGCGTGGTCCGTGCGCGCCCGGCCGAACAATCATTGTTAAAATTTTAACAAAAATGAAATAGAAAGGGCGCGGTAATTATCGGCTACCGCGCAAACCATAGTATGAGAAATTTGTTCACTACTTCAAGAGGCTTACCACTTCCTCTTGACATGATTATAATACCACAACGGGGTGAGTTTGTCAATAGTTTTTTGAAAAAAATTTTCAGGCGAGATAATTAAATCTCGCCTGAAAATTACACGTCCCACATGGTTTCCGCAATCCAAGAGTACTCATAGCGGAGCTTTGATTGAATCGCAAATAAAGCGTCCGCAAGTTCTCCGCCGTCTCTGCGGTCTTCCTCGTCTGGAAATTCCTTGCTTTCTTTCGCAATTCTTTGAGCTAACTTTTCAATGGCGTCTGCCTGTTCTCTCAAAGCCTGTGGGATAGTTTTTTCATTCATTATCTGTTTCCCCCTTTGCAAAGTTAGAAGTTAACTCTAACGTATGACCGCACTCATCGCAATACCAATAGTAATAAACTGTTCCATGCCGACCATGAGAAGCATTTACAAATTCCATTTCATTTCCGCAAATGGAGCAATAGCCGTTGTTCCATGCTTTTCTATCGGCATTATGTTCTGCGACTAACGCGCCCGTCATGCCATAACCGATGGCGCACGAAATAAGGATACCAACTAACAATCTGACTATTGGGTGAGACTTTTCCATGCGGCACCAACAGACAAGGCAGACAAACAGCGCAAGGACTGCGCTAAAAATTCCGCCAATAATTAAGAATTCCGTTCCCATTTTTATTTCCCTTTTCCGCATTTAACGCATTGAGCATGTGTTCCGCACTTTCCATCGCAATAAGGACATTCCATTAATTTATTCCCCTTTCCTTTATTGTGCTTTTATTATAACATCTGCTTTTGGATTTGTCAAGAAGTTTTTTAGAAAAAGAGGGAAAAATTTTCCCTCTTTTACCTTACCACCTTACGGTGAGAACGCCGTTTGAATAAGAAGTTGTATAGCCATAATTCCGCAAAAGATTTTTTAAGGCTTCTTTCACGGCTTCATCTTCAATGGCAACGAGACAGCGAGACAGATAATTCTCGCCTTTTTCCGCGTGGTCTTCAATATCTTTCATCAGGTTTTCTTCAAGATAGGCGCGGGCCGTAGCAGTATCTTTGGCGCGCTTGGCGGTGCGGATGTCCTTAGCGATAGCCGCCATTTCGTGAGCATATTTAATTTCCATGTTGTTTTCTCCCTTTCCTTTATTGTGCCTTTATTATAGCATAGAGGGCTTGTTTTGTCAAGCCCTCTATTTAATTTTTTAGCAGTAAGCCAGATTGCCGCGCGCCCAGCCATATACACTGATTTGGTTGCACGCCTTGCCGATTTCAAGCGCCTGCTTCTTGGTCTGCACCCTCTTGGACTTGTCAACATAATAAATGCCGTTCGCAAACCACACGCCGCAGTTGCCGCCATATTCCTTGACCGCGTTAATGGCTTCGCGGGCGGTCTTACATTCAACGCCATTAGTGGCGACCTGCCAGCCGGACTTGTAATTGACCTTCTTGCCATGTTTGAGGGTCAGACCGTCATTTTCAGCGAGTTTGAGAATAGAACGAATGTTAATCATGTTGTTATCCCTTTCCGGTTTGGTAGGTTTTCCTTCCCTTACTGTGATTATAGTATAGCACCAATTCGGGATTCTGTCTATTGACATTATGCACAAAGATTTGCCCCAAAAATTTGTGCAACCCGCCTATTGACAAAAACTCGGCGCGCCAGGTCCGTTCGCGCGCCGGCCGATTATACCATGAAGTTTTGGGATTGTCAATAGATAAAATGTACAAAAAAATCTCCCCATTTTTGGGGAGATTTTTAATTCAAAAAATTTAATTTTAGCCATCAACATAAATAATGAGAACGTTATCTCTGGCTTTCAAATCGCTGACCGGCAATCCCAGCACCCACTCTTCGCTTGCGTCTAACACATCACCATTCAAAGTCATGCGACCTTTGCGGTCTTTGAGATAGCGACCGCAAGTGTTTTCGTTTATCACTTCGACGCCATTCCCCTCATAGAACATCAGCGCGCCTTTTACCGTGCCAATTACATTTTTAATCATGTCCAAAGTCATTTTGTTTATCCCCTTTCCTTTTATACTCTTATTATACCATAGATTCGAGATTTGTCAAGAACTTTTTTCAAGAAAGAAGCGGGGCTTAGTAGCCCCGCTTTTCCAAACGGTCCAGGCGTCCAGCAAGAACTCTCGCAAGAACGGGCTTTGTCCACTTCATCAGGCTATCGGCAGTGCTTTGGCAGTTTGCCCAAATATCCCAAGTCTGACCCTCGCGAATAATGTCAGCCTTGCGCATCTTCATGAATTTCTCGTAATACATTTCGAAAGTATCCATAGCTAACCTTTCTGGTGTTCGGGATTTTCCTTTCCCTTTCTGATATTATAATACCACTTAGGGCAGTAAATGTCAATAGTTTTTTGAAAAAAGTTTGAAAAAAAATGAGGGCTTTTTCAGCCCTCATTTTCTTCATAAACGATAATATTGTTGCCTTGCTTTTCAACGCGGGAATCTTCGCAAAAGTGATAAGTGAATTCCGCAAAAAGATGTTTGAGAAATTCGCGTTTCCATTCGCGGGATTTCGGCTCTAATTCAAAGAGAATGTAGAGCGTTTCCTCTAACCGGTCAAGGAAGTTTTCAGTATCCGCAACGTTGAACTTGCCCGCGAGCTTCGGTTCACGAGAAGGGCCAATAGTGAGAATGTTGTAAGTAGTCATGGTTTTTATCCCCTTTCTTATTGTATCTACATTATAACATCTACTTTTGGATTTGTCAAGTGTTTTTTCAAAAAATTTTGAGGCGGTGGTGGGAGTTGAACCCACATTTTCCAATAGCGAACGTTTCCAAGTGAGCGACACTTTTGTATCTCAGCCATCTTTGTGGAAGTAGAACCGTTCTACCTCACCGCCATCTGTACCCTTATTGTATCACACTCTAAGGGGTTTGTCAAGAGGTTTTTTGAACTTTTTTGTTCGGTAGGGAGATTTTGTTTTACTTCACCCAACTACGCATTGGGGAGAGGTTGTTCGCTCCTGTCTGCCTCTTGACATCCTTATTGTATCACACTCTAAGGGGTCTGTCAAGAGGTTTTTTTGAGAAGTTGGAATTTTTTTATTCTCTACTTTTGCGGACAGTGCGCGCCCTGTCTGGTCGCTCCAACTAAGCGTTTTATCAAAGGAAATGGCTACTTGCCACACACCCTTTGGGAAGTAACTTATCTCTTCCCCTCTTGACAATTATAGTATAGCACCGGCTGTTGGATTTGTCAAGTGTTTTTTATAAAAAAAGAGAAGTTTTTCAACTTCTCTTTCTGCGATGAACCGCTCTCTTTACGCGGTGCTCCACGTATTCGATGAGCGCGCCCGCGCCGATAACACCAACATAGATAGCGAGAAGAACAAGACCATCGTGAATAGACATTTGATTTACCTCTTTCTTTCTTTTGATGATACTATTATAGCATTTCGGGATAGGAATGTCAAGTGGTTTTTGGCAAAAAATGGAAAAAATTTTGCTTTAATGCTTTACTGTGATAAAGTTCGGGCTGGGACGCTCTACACGCGCCCCACGGCGCAAGAGAAAGAGCGGGGAGCCCGCTCCCGCCCTTAATACATTTCGCTACTGGGTTCAACTGTGAAATACTCAACGTTCCGCAAGTCGAGCTTGCCATAGGACTTATCATTATACATCGTAGCACCTGTCGCGAGTAAGTCGTTCATCTTACCTGCAATCTCCATAGCGCGCTGTTCTTCGAACGCTTGCTGGAAGAGATAGCCCTGACCGCCCTTAGTATAATAAACAATGCCATAAATCATTTTTCTTTCCCCTTTCCCTTTGTGATTATAGAATACCACATTCTAACTGATTTGTCAAGACCTTTTTGAGAAAAATCTTTGTTAATTTTTTAACAATCTACGCCGTTAGAAAGGGAGCATTACTGCTCCCTTATTCTTCGTAAAGACCCATCAATCCATTTATCTTATCAATGGCTTCATCAATGTCATCGAAGTGGTTGTCTGCTAACATACTTGCGTAGCTGGCTTCCTCATAGTTATCATACGCGTTGCTGAGTTCCTGCGTGCCAAACTTACCCAAGCTTTCAAGGGCATTGACAATGTTCCATGCCTTTGACATCTCACCATGCTTAATCTGGCAGTCGCGGGATGCCTGCTTGCTTTCGTTCATCAACCGTTCCTTTTCTGCTTTGAGAGCATTATAAAAATTCTTATTAGTCATCTGAGTATTCCCCTTTCTTATTGTATCTACATTGTAGCACATCATTGCGCATTTGTCAAGAGTTTTTTACTCTTCTTTGCTTGTTAATTTTTTAACAATCTTCGCCGATCCGCAAGAAAGAGAGAGACTTAGTAAGCCTCTCTCCATACCTTAATGATTGTATCATCTTCCACAGTGTCAGTGTCATTGTCGTTAATCCACAAGAGCAAGAAGTCGTTGTCATCAATGTTGAGTGCTTCCACGTCCCACAGATTGCCTTGCTCATCAATGAGCGTCAGTGTATCGCCCTCGCGCTCATAGACCTCTGCGCCGACGAAACGGATACTTCCGCGCTCCGTGCCTGAACCGCACCAATTCTCAATGACCGAGAGGTCGTAGGACTGGGGCGCTTCCTCACAGGCTTCCGCGGTTGTGTGGTCGTGGAACGGGCCAAAGAAAGACACGGAGAGAATGATAGCAATGGCCATGGTGATGATTTTGGAAATGTTCTTCATTTTGATTTACCTCTTTCTTTTTGATGATACAAGTATAGCACATGGCTACTGGATTGTCAATAGTCATTTTACCCAAATGTGATGGCGTAGTTTCGGGCATTTTGATGTTTGTGCATTATGACGAAGTTTCGGCGAGAAATTTGTGCAAACTGCTGATTTTTATAAAACTCGGCTCGCCACTACCGCCAGCGAGCCGAGCAACGTTTACCGGGGCATTTATGCGGGATGGGGTCTTGCGTTCCGCAAAAGAGCGAGAGTAAGGCTGGTATACTCTCAGAGAATAAACAAGTTAGAACCTTATAGGGCGGGGGTGTATTTCGGGAAAAAATTTTTTTTTATTTGTGTTTTTCCTTTTGCGTGGTCAAAACGCAATCTAAATCAATTTTCAATTTCAAATCACGAAGAATAATTTAAATTTATCTAAATCAATTTTCAATTTCAGAATACGGTTAAAACAACAAATCAATTTTTAATTTCAAATCATGATTTCTTTTTTCTACCTCTTTTAGGTTTCTCACCCTGCATAAGAGTGTATAATCCAGAAGTAACAGAATAAGTGACTTTCTGCTGACACTTTTTAGCAATTGCCTTCAAAGGGCTGAGTGGTTTCCGCATTTAATTTTTTCTCAATATATTCAATTAATTTATCTTTATATTTACAACTATCAATATATCTATTAATAGTATTTATATCATATTTTTCCATTAAGTGCTCTAATACATATTTGTATTTGTTTAACTGATATTCTTCTTGTTCTTCTTTGGTGCTTAATTGAGCCTTTTCCGCGTCTGATAAAGGTCTGTAAGTAATTGTTCTTGACCCATTATCCTTTTTCTCAATACGTATTGTTTTAAATAATTTCCAATCTCTTACAAAAGGATCTTTATCTCTTGTTGCGTTAGAATATTCTTGTTCTAATCTAAATATTACCGCATCTATTCCTCTTACTTCAAAAGGCTGGTTCCGACCCATTTTCAATATCCTCCCATTCAAATGTTCCATCATCTAATTCATATACAAATGCTTGTTTATAAAATGATGAAACAATTCCATCATTTGTAATTCCTTTTGGACTATTTTTCGCTTCATGAAAACAATTATAAACAATTAGTCCTTGCGTTTCATATCGCGAAAAATCTACTGCTCTTCCCTCAAAGTCATAATTATAAAATATATTTAATAATAACATACACTCATATTGCGCGATTGGCCATTTATTTAATTCTTTTTGCTGATTTGCCATTTTTTGGTATAATACCCAAAAGGCTTTTCTGTATAACCATAAAAAAAGGAGGGATACTACTAACGCACAACTCAATAATACAATAAAAATAATTTCCATAAATACTCCTTTTCTTTTTCTTATAATAATAATAAAATAAAAAATAAAAAATGTCAAATCGTAGGGCGTGATTGGGCAAAAGTTATTTGTTTTGTTAAAAAAATTTTTAAATATAAAAAGAAAAATTTTTAAATGAAACTTGACAAAAAAAATTTTTTCGAGTATAATATAAACATAGACTGGAGGTAAAAAATGATAAAACTTGATTATTCTTTACAAACTCCAGAAGAAAGAAATCAATTAGTCGAACAAATTTTGGCTGATAATCCAGATCCGCCTGAAAAGTATTTAGAAATTTTAGCAGACTATTTGGTTCTTTGTATGGAGAAACAAGAAAAAAAGGAGAAAAAATTATTAACTGATAATCGTATGGCTACAGTTAATAAACGTGAGACTTCTTTTGAAGGTCTTGTTTCCCAACTCGAAAATGGCGAAGATGGAATTTATAATTTAATTACAGATAATAGAAATACAATATTTCAACCACATATTACAATTACAAAAAAAGATTTAGAAGAGATACCAAGTTTAAATTAGTTAAGAGAAGCCATTAATGTTTGGGAGGCTAAATTAAAAGTAACAGAAGGTAAAGATGCTTTTGTTATTAAAAAGGCTCTTATTGAAATGCGTAAAGATTAGTATGTTATAAAAAATGCTTATCGTCGTCCAATAGTGCCTACAAAATTAACCAGATCAAAGTCTTATATTCCATTAGATGATGAAACATTTATTTTTGATGATGATGGTTTTCCCATTCCTGATGGAATTAGTTTATTAAGACCTGAGATATGTTCTGCGATTTTATGTAATTATTCCCGATTAAAGCAAGATAGTTGGGGCGAATATGATAAAGATTTATGGTATTTAATGGAGGATTTTGATAAACTTTGTGATAAAGCTTTAGCTAATTATCCTCTTTATGATAGAATCGTTGAATATAAAATTGATGGTTTACAAAATATTGACATTCAAGAGAAAATACAAATGGAATTTGGTATTAAGCACAGCCTTGAATATATTTCAAGTTTATGGCGTAATAAAATTCCAAAATTAATTGCTTCGACTGCGGAAGATGAATACTTAGATAATTATTATTTAAATGTTGAAAAAGGTAAATATAAAAAATGTAGTCGTTGTGGCAAAATAAAATTAGCTCACAATAAATATTTTAGTAAAAATAAAACAAGTAAAGATGGCTTTTATAGTATTTGTAAAAGTTGTCGAAATTCTAAGGCCAAAAAATCTTAATATTGTCCTTTTGTTTATAATAAATAATTGAAAGGAGAATATCTTATTTATGGCTGAAACATATTATTGCGAAAAATGTAACCGCACAATGAATGGCACGGAATTTTATTCATCTAATAATTTAGAAAAATATCCTAATGATGGTAAATTCCCTGTGTGCAAAAAATGTATGACAATGCACGTCGATAATTGGAATCCAGATACTTATTTATGGATTTTACAAGAAGCGGATGTTCCTTATGTCCCAGACGAATGGAATAAATTAATGGAAAAATATGGGCGCGATCCGCAGTCTATGACCGGTATGACAATTCTTGGACGTTATTTGTCAAAAATGAAACTCAAATAGTTTAAAGATTATCGTTGGAAAGATACAGAATTTTTACAGTAGATGGCAAATAATAAATTAGAGCAAACTATGAAACGCCAAGGATATGACGCTCAATAGATTGCAACTGCTATTGAAAAAAGTTCTATCGCTATTCCAGAAGGAGAACTAAAAGAGCCGGTTTATGCTCCACCACCTAATGCTCCTACGGAAGATTATTTCGCACAATAGAGTGGTGAAGTGGAACAAGAATTAGATTTAACTGATGAAGACCGCACTTATTTAAGACTTAAATGGGGCAAAACTTATAAGCCTGAAGAATGGGTTAAGCTTGAATAGTTGTATGAAGAAATGATGGCTTCTTATGATATTCAAGGTGCCGGACACAAAGATACGCTAAAATTAATATGTAAGACATCTTTAAAGGCAAATCAATTGATCGATATTGGTGATATTGAAGGTTTCCAAAAGATGAGCAAAGTATACGATAGCTTAATGAAGTCTGGTAAATTTACCGCTGCTCAAAATAAAGCAGAATCAGGTGAATTTGTTGATTCAATTGGTGAATTAATTGAATTGTGTGAAAAAGAAGGATATATTGAAAGATATTATGTTGAATAGCCACATGATAAAGTGGATTTAACTATTCAAGATATGCAACGTTATACTCGCACTCTTATTGAAGATGAAACTAATATTAGCACAATGGTAGAAAAGGCTTTACGCGAAAATGCTAAAGAAGATGAAGAGAAAGCAAAGAACGTGGAAAGTGATATCGTTGATGATGCTGATTTAAGTATTGAAGAACTTGAAAAAACTATTAAAGATAGTGATTACGCGGACTTTGAGGAATTTAAAGAATAGGAGTCCGCGCAAGATAATGAGTTCTTATAGGGTTTGAATAAATAATGGCATTACAAGATTTACTGTAGTTAAGTGATAGCCGTAGAAAAATAGGTTTATCACCGGAGCGAGTAGAGGCGGTAATGCCCATCATCCGAAAATACGTTGCTTTTTGGAGAGAATATCCTGATTTATTTGTAGATTTTATGGTGCGAGGAAGACGCACTGAAATAAAAGATGGAGAATTTAATTTTTATTTTTATTAGAGAGTATTTCTCCGTTCTGTTATGCGTTATTAGTATGTTTACGCGGTTTTTCCTCGTGCTTATTCTAAATCATTTTTGTCTGTTATGGCATTAATGATTAGATGTATTTTGTATCCTGGTGCGCATCTATTCGTTACTTCTGGAGGTAAAGAACAAGGTGCTAGTATTCTTCATGATAAAGTTCAAGAAATATGTGAACTTATTCCAAGTTTTAATCGAGAAATTGATTGGAGCCGAGGAAAAACTCTTGAAGGAAAAGATAAAGTTAGATATGTATTTAAAAATGGTTCAGTTTTAGATAACCTCGCAGCTCGTGAAAGCACTCGTGGTCAGCGTCGTCATGGTGGACTAATGGAAGAGTGTGTTGGTATTGATGATGCCATCCTTCGTGAAGTTATTATTCCTGTTATGGCAATTTCCCGTAGAGCTAAAGATGGCACTACCAATGAGCAAGAGCCATTAAATAAATCACAAATCTATATTACTACTGCTGGTTATAAGGGCACGTTCCCTTATGATAGACTTATTGGTTTCTTAGTTCGTATGGTAACTTAGCCCGATCGTTGTATGGTATTAGGCGGAACATGGCGAACTCCTGTTGCGGTAGGATTACAAAGTAAGACATTTATTACTGACCAAAAGAATGAAGGAACTTATAACGAGGCCTCATTTGAGCGTGAATATGAATCTAAGTGGTCAGGAACTGTTGAAGATGCTTTCTTTAATGGAGAGCATTTTGATAGAAATAGAAAATTATTATAGCCTGAGTATGAAGCTTCTGGACGTGCGGGCGCGCAAGCTTATTATGTGCTTTCTGTAGATGTAGGCCGTAAGGGATGCGATTCAGTAGTTTGTGTATTTAAAGTAACACCACAAGCTCAAGGTCCAGCTATTAAATCATTAGTAAATATGTATACTATGTCAGATGATCATTTTGAAGATTAGGCTATTAAATTAAAGAAATTATTTTATAAATATAAAGCTAAAACTTTAGTTATAGACGGTAATGGTTTAGGTATTGGGCTTTTAGATTATATGGTAAAATCTCAAAATGATGAAGATGGTGAATTTTTACCTGATTTTGGCGTTGAGAATGATGATGATGGATATTATAAAAAATATCGCACACCAAATACTCAATTTGATGCTATGTATGTTATTAAAGCAAATGCTCCAATAAATACTGAATGTCATGCTAATGCTCAGACTCAATTACAAGCGGGTAAGGTAAAATTCTTAATAGATGAGAGAACGGCTAAAGAAAAATTATTAGCTACTCAAAAAGGTTCAAAAATGACTCCTGAACAAAGGGCAGATTATTTAAAACCATTTACTTTAACCTCCATATTAAAAGAAGAAATGATGAATTTACGCGAAGAAAATGAAGGTATTAATATTATTCTAAAACAAGCAAATCGCGGAATTCGTAAAGATAAATTTTCGGCTTTTGAATATGGATTATATTATTTAAAACTTGAAGAAGATAAAAAGAAAAAACGTAAAAAGTTTAATGCAGCTGATTGGTGCTTTTTAAATTAAGGAGGGTGGAAAATGCGTGCTTCAAGAGGAGAAATTAAAATTGAAGAAATCTTAGAAGAAGCAGGACTACCTTTTAAAATGGAATATATCTTTCCAGATTTAAAAAGCCCCAGCGGGCGTCCGCTTCGTTTTGATTTTGTTATATTTGATGATGATGGAAAAATTGATTTCATTATTGAGTATTAGGGAAAATAGCATTATGAAGCCAGTTCTAAATTTGGCGGAAAACGCGGTTTATACCAGTAGCAATATAATGATAATCAAAAAAGACGTTTTTGCGCTTTACATGATTTTAGATTAATAGAGATTCCATATACCGACGAAAACCTTATTTCTTATGATTATATAATGAAATTAGCAGGTTATTAAAGGAGGTGGAACTTTGGATACGCAAGATCGTAATGATTAGATTCATGCTAAAGGTTTTGATATTTATAATGGTCGTTGTGAATATAATTATAATGATGCTACGGATTATGCCAATAGAAAAATAAAAGTTGGCACAAAAACTTTAGATGATGCTATTTTAAAACTTGGTGATTATAGTAAGATTAGATACCCAGGTCAAAATCGTATTATTACGAAACCTGATGTGCTTCGCGCACTCGCAGAAAGAGATTTAAATACTTTGCGATACATTTCTAATTTTTATTATGATATAAGTGGTGTATATCAACGAGTTTGTAATTATGTTGCTTTTTTATACCGCTATGATTGGTATATTGCAGCCGAAACTTATGATGATAATGTAAAAGAAGAAAAAGTTTTAAAAGATTTTTATAGAATGTTGAATTATTTTGATAATAGTTATATTAAAAAGATTTGTGGAGATATTGCTTTGCAAGTTGTTAAAAATGGATGCTATTATGGATATATAGTTCCTTCAGAGAAAAATCTAATTTTACAAGAATTGCCAGTTAGATATTGTAGAACACGTTATAGTGTAAATAATATCCCAGTTGTCGAATTTGATATGCGATTTTTTGATACTTTTAAAGATATGAATTATCGCTTAAAAGTATTAAAATTATTCCCAGAAGAATTTGCTAAAGGTTATGTTTTATATAAGCAAGGAAAACTTGCTTTAGAAGATGCGGTTGGATGCTAGCATACTGGTAGTTGGTATGTTCTTGAGCCAGAAAATTGTATTAAATTTAATATTAATAATAGTGATGTTCCTATTTTTGTAAATTCCATTCCTACTATTATGGATTTAGATGCAGCGCAAGATCTTGACCGCAAGAAACAAATGTAGAAGTTGCTTAAAATTTTAGTCCAAAAGCTCCCAATGGATAAAAATGGTGATTTGATATTTGATGTTGATGAAGCCAGAGATATCCATAATAATGCCGTTTAGATGTTATAGAGGGCTATTGGAGTAGATGTTTTAACTACATTTACTGATGTAGATTCTATTGATATGTCTGATAAAAATACTACTACAACGACAGATGATTTAGCTAAAGTTGAACGTAGTGTTTATAATTCATTAGGTATTTCATAGAATTTGTTTAATACTGATGGCAATATGGCTTTAGAAAAATCAGTATTAAATGATGAATCTACAATAAGAAGTTTAATTTTATAGTTTAATATATTCTTTAATAGAATTATTGAAAAAAAGAGTAGTAATAAGAAATATAATTTTAGATTTTATTTATTAGAAACTACTCAGAATAATTATCAAACACTTTCTAAAATGTATAAAGAACAAGCGCAAATGGGACAATCAAAACTATTGTCTTAGATTGCTCTTGGACATTCATAGAGTTTTATTCTTAATGCAGCTCATTTTGAAAATGAGATTTTACATTTAAGTGAAATTATGATTCCTCCTCTTATGAGTTCTACTATGGGTAGTGAAGATATTTTGGGTTTAAAAGGTTCATCATCTAATAATAAAACTCAAAATAATTCAGGAAGCTCAGGTTCTGGAACTGCTAAAGTTTCTAATGGCGAAGCAGGACGTCCGGAAAAACCTGATGATTAGAAAAGTGAAAAAACTATTCAAAATAAAGAAGCAATGAAATAAGGAGGATTTATGAAACATACAAGTATTAAATTAAATACACCTTGTGAGTTTATAAATATAACTCCTGTAAATCCTTTAATTTCTAAATGCCAAATTAAGGTTTGCTATGTAGATGATAAGCCTAATCGTAATAAAAGCGTAATCACTAAAGATGTAGCGACTGAGATGGCTAATAGTCTTCCAGGCAGTCCTATTGTTGGCTTTTTTAACGAAAATACCGAAGATTTTGAAGAACATAATAGGATAATTGAATTATCTAATGGCGAATTTAGAATGAGAGATAATACTCGCCCTTATGGTTTTGTTGATCTTGGAGCTAAAGTTTGGTTCTAGAAATTTTTGGATGATGGTGTTGTCGAACGTGAATATTTAATGACTGAAGGTTATTTGTGGACTGGTTAGTATCCTGAATGTAAACGTGTAGTTGATAAAGGGAATAATCATTCTATGGAGCTTGATGAAAAAACATTAAATGCTACGTGGGCAAAAGATAGTAATGGAAAGCCTTAGTTTTTTATTATAAATAAGGCAATTATTTCTAAACTTTGTATTTTGGGAGAAGAAAATGAACCTTGTTTCGAAGGCTCCCAAATCAATGTGAATTTTTCATTCGATGATGGTTTTAAGAACACTTTGTTCTCCATGATGAATGAACTTAAAGAATTTATGAAAGAAGGAGGACCCAAAGTGTTTACACAATATGCTGTTGAAATTGGCGATAGTTTGTGGAATTCTCTCTGGTCTTATATTGAGACTAAGTATCCTGGCGAGCCTAGTAGTTATTGTTCTATTTATCGCATTGAAGGCGTTTATGAAGATGCTGGACAAAAGTTTGCTATTCTTCAAAATAGACAAGATCAAAAATATTATCGCATGGACTTTTCTCTTACCGATGCAGAAGGCTTTGTTCCTTCTGACGCTTTAACTGAAGTAACTAAGTCTTATACTCCGGCAGCAGAGCCTCAGTTTGCTCTTGCTGATATTGAAGCTTTTGAGACTAATTATGCTTCAAAGAAAAAGGCTGAGGAAGAGGACAAAAATAATAAATCTAATGGCCAAAACCCTGATAATAAATCAGAGGGCAATGATAATAAGAAGAATCCTGATAATGGAGAACCCTCTAATAAGTCTGACAAAGGCGACAAAGGCGAGAATGATGACGATGATAAAAAGAAAAAGAAAAATTATTCTCTTGAAGATGTCGTTGAATATACTGAACTTAAAGCTCAGTATGATGAATTACAGACTAAATTCGCGGCTCTTGAAACTGAAAATAATAGCTTGAAAGAGCAAATTGCTCCACTTGCTGAATTTAAAAATGCTGCTGAGAAGAAAGATAAAGAAGATATGATTGCTAAATTCTATATGCTTTCTGATGAAGATAAGGCTGATGTTGTTAAAAATATTGATAAATATTCTCTTGATGATATTGAAGCTAAATTATCTGTTATTTGTGTTCGCAACAAGGTGAGTTTCGACCTTGACGAAAATAATAAGCCCAATGGTGCTACTACTTTTAATTTGAACAATAATGGTTCAGAAGATGATGATATGCCCGCTTGGGTGAAGGCGGCTTTTGCTACCGCCAACAAAAATTAATAAGGAGGACATACTAAATGTTTAAAGACTTTTTGAATAAGAATCTTCCTATTAAGTCTCAGGCAAAGTATGTTGAGTTTGGTTACGGTCAGGTCGAGCCTAATCACCTTTCCGCACAAAGAAATGCTCAAATCTATGCTCAACTTCCCGCCAATAAAGACATTGAGATTCTTGAAAACGGTCAGTTTGTAAAGTATGACTATGCTGCTAATGGTAATGGTATCGGCGAAGTCAACTTTACTGGCGAAGGTGAATGGATGCTCGTTTATAACGAGATTAAGCTTTATCGTGATCATTCTGATGGCAGTAAGCAGTGGGATTGCGAATTTGCTATGCTTAAGGATGACTATCAGGCTCGTGTTTATAGCCCTTATGATTGGGAGCATACCGAGGTTGAATATGGTGGTCGTTTCTGGAACGGCGTTGATGATAAGGGTCAAACTTATAAATTGATCAATCAGACCGTTTCCGCTGATCAGGGTTTAAAGACTGTTACTATTGCTGGCCGTGTTTATGATGTTGATGAAACTGGCAAGTTTACTTATGATGGTAATGAATATACTCTTGATAGTAATCATCAGGTTGCTAATGTTCCTGTAAAGTATTACTATGATAAACTTCTTACTGATGTTCCTGATATATATGAAGCAAATTGGACCAATGATCCATATCATAAGTTAGGTATCTATCATGAGAAGTTCATGGAATCTGGCACTTCTATGGTTCCTCGTGTATTTAAGACCATGATTGGTGATCTTTACACTACTAATATGATTAATGAAGAGACTCTTGCTGTTGGAGATAAACTTTCTCCTTCTGCTGCTACAAAGGGTATTCTTAGCAAAACTGGTGACGATTCAATGATCTGGCAGGTTGTTAAAGTTTATACTATGCCTGATGGTCAAAAGGGCGTCAAGGTAATGCGTATTAAGTAAGAAAGGAGAAAAGGATAATGTTAGATAAAAATAATTTAGTTGCTCTTATGAAGCAAGTTGCTAAGGCTGATCCTTCTGCTCCTGTTGCTTATAGTTATGAGGGAAAAAATCTTAGTTATGAAGCCTTAAATGAAACTCTTCGTAATGAAATGAATGAGTTGGCTGGTACTTACGCTCTTTATCGTGAAAATAAGAATCTTATTTTCTCTATGATTGAGGAGACTCTTGATGAGGTTCTTCCTAAGAAAGTTATTCAGCAATATGATCAGTTTGCTGAGGTTAAGACTTTCGCTCAGGGTGATAAGCCTGTCTTCCGTCGTCCTCTTAATAATCGTGCTCGTGCTAAACAGTTTGTAACTCGCGTTGGTCTTGCTGGTATTTATGAAGTCTTCAAGCTCGGACCTAAAGAGAATGAAGCCTTCGAGGTACGTACTAGCGCTATCGGCGGAGCTGCTCAGATTGGCTTCGAAGAGTTCCTTGATGGTCGTGTTGATTTTGGTGAAGTAACCAAGATCATCATGGATGGTATGGATGAACTTATTTATAAAGAAGTTGCTGCTGCTCTTAGATCTTCTATCAATCAACTTCCTCCTGCTAACCGCGTTGCGGCTGCCGGATTTGATGAAGCGGCTATGGATCGTTTGATTACTATTGCTTCTGCTTATGGTACTCCTACTATTTATTGCACTTATGAGTTCGCTGTTAAGATGATTCCTCATGAGGCTTGGAGATATACTGAAGCTATGAAGAACGAGCTTTGGAATAATGGTCGTCTTGCTACTTACAAGGGCACTAAGGTTATTATTCTTGAGCAGGGCTTTGAAGATGAAACCAATACTCGTAAGGTTATTGATCCTGGTTATGCTTGGGTTATTCCTACGGGCGCTGATGGTAAGCCTGTAAAGATTGCTTTCGAAGGCGGCACTATTGTTGACGAGTTTAACAATTATGATCGTTCTCGTGAGATTCAGGTTTACAAGAAGGTTGGCGTAGTTTGTATGCTTGCTAATAACATCTGTGCCTATGTTGATACTTCACTTCTCGGTCAGATGTATACTTGGAATTATGATGGAGTCACCGGTAAGGTTGTCACTTATGATGGCCGTCTTGATGGCAATGTCTAATTTAATATAAATTATTCCATGGGGAGAAGGGATTAAACTCCCTCTCCCCATATTTTTGTTTTATGAGTAAAAGGAGAAATTGAATAATGATTAATAATGAAGATATTTATAATGTAAAAAATAGAAGCACTAGCGTAGTTGTTTATACTATTCCTGATACTAATTTGCGTCGTGAATTTGCGCCCGGTGAAACTAAACGTATTCCATTTGGTGAGTTAGAGAAGTTAACTTATCAGGCAGGCGGCCGCGAATTGATTGCTAATTTTTTACAAATTTTAGAGCCAGAAGTAACTCATACTCTTAATGTTCATACTGAACCTGAATATAATATGTCAGAGCAACAAGTTGCTGATTTAATTCTTAATGGCTCATTAGATGCTTTCTTAGATGCTCTTGATTTTGCTCCTATTGGAATTATTGACTTAATCAAGAATTTATCTGTTAGCCTTCCTATTACTGATATTAATAAGCGTAGAGCTTTGAAGGAAAAAACTGGGTTTGATGTTGATAAAGCTATTGCTAATGATATCGCTAGTAAAGAAGAAGATACTATTGTAGAGAAAGAACCAGCAGCTAAGCGCCGTGTAGTAAGAGAAGAACCTACTACTCAAGGTCGTCGCACAAGCGGTTCTGGATATAAAGTAATTAATAAAACCGAGGAAACTTCCTCCAAGAAATAATTTATAGGAGGGCGATTAAGTGGGAACATTATTCTCAGCTGTTTATAATCGCTTTCTAAACAAGGTTACTGATGACATGTATCTGGAGTTGACTCCTGAAGATACTTTAAGAGATTTATAGAATCTTATAATAGATGCTATTCCTGGATTTGAATTTCCGCGAAAAAATCTTTTAGATTATAATTTAGATGTTGCTACTATTAATGAATCTGATGCTATGCCGGATGATTTTATTGTAGGAACGGTATGGGGAGAACTTCCAGAACCGGGTGAAGAACCTCAAGTTTTAGTTGATAGATCTAGTTTTAATTGTGATCTAACTGAAGAAGAAATTAATATTTTAGCTATTTTAATGATGTGCGGTTGGACGCAAAGGCAAGTCACTTCAATTGAGAATACTCGAATGAAATATAGTGGCTCTGATTTTAAATTTACTTCTTAGGCAAATCATCTATCAAAGCTGTTAAGTTTGTTAAGTGAATGCCAAAGACAATCTCACCATATGTAGCGTTTATATAAACGCAGACGTCTAAATGACAAAGGTGAGTATGAATCTAATTGGGATGTGTTTAAAAGTCGATATGATTACTAAATATAATTTTGATATTCCAATAGAGAGTATAAAGGTAAATTGTTTGCGCTTAACCAATCAATTATGGAAATTAATTCCAATGCGCGAAAATAATGAAGATTGGCATAAATAGCTAGAAACTGTTATAAATGAAATTGTGGGGTTTAGTGTGATTTTTAACGCTGAACCCCTTTATTTATAGTTATTAAATAAACTTGAGGGATTGTAGAATCGAGATACTGATTTTAATTTTTATCGTAAGACTGTATTTGAAACGATCAGTCTTTTATAGGAGATAAATTATGGCGTCAGGGTTTGATTATAGTAGTAAGCAACCTTTTAGATTATAGCAAGGTCGCTTAGGAATTTATGATAAACCACCCTTTGAAGGTAGCCCTGTTGAAGGCGTTAATTATATGGCGGTTCGGCTCGGTCAAATGGGCGGAAACCGCCAACAAGAGCGTATGATTTTATCTAAGCGCAGAAGCTTGGATAGAGCAGTATGGAATTCATATCAAGCCGCAGAAATTATTAAATAGGATGCGGAATATAAAAAACCTATTAGGTGTTTAATTAATCCCAATAAATTAAAATAGGATTATGATGACAAGATTTTGTCTGTTGGAAATGAGTATTAGTTTAAACCGGGAGATATCTTTGAATGGTGCGGAACTAATACCTATTGGATTTGTTATCTTTAGGATTTAACTGAATTGGCTTATTTTAGAGGAGATATTAGAAAATGCTCTTATAAAATAAATTGGGTAGATAATGGAGAGAAAAAATCTACTTATGCAGCAATCCGCGGTCCGGTAGAAACGAAAATTAATTATATTTAGAAACATGAAATTAGTGTAGATAATCCTAATTATTCATTAAATATTTTAATGCCAAAAAATAAAGATACTTTAAGTTATTTTAGGCGTTATACTAAATTTTATTTAGATGGTTAGGATGAGGGAGACAATTTAATTTGTTGGCGTGTTGAAGCTGTAGATTCAATAAGTATGCCAGGTATTTTAGAAGTTAATGCGACTGAATATTATATTAATGAGTAGGAAGATAATTTAGATAATAAGACTGTTGGTTCTTTAATTGCGGAACCAATTGATCCAAATCCTACGACAACTGATATTATAGGGGAAACATTTATTTTCCCAAAGAAAACTTATACTTATTATTTTGATGGTGAAGTTGTTCTAGAATGGAAAATAAAGAATAATAAAAAGTTGCCAGTTTCTTTAAAAGTTATTAAAGAAGCAAAAAAGCCAACAGTTGAAATAAGTTGGACTTCTGGATATAGTGGATAGTTCGATTTATGTTATGGAGATTATAAGAAAACGATTGTAGTTCAATCATTGTTTTAAGGAGTAAAAGGTGTTATGAAAATTAATGGTGTAAATTTACCTAAATCAAGTTTTCTTTCTGTTGAAAAAGATTTAGAAATTATTGTAAGACATCTCTGTAAAAATGAGAGATTAAAGCGATTATTGTATTATACAACAAAAGATGCTATTGATAAGCCAGATCTAAATGATGAACAAATGATTCAATTATTTAATAAAAATATTAAATTAATTCCTAAGCTTTATGTTGATGGAAGTGTATTAAATTATTTAATTATTAATTTTGATAATTTTACACAAAGTGGAAATCCTGAGTTTAGAGACAATATTATTGAATTCGATATTATTTGTCATTTTGATCAATGGCATTTAAAAGATTACCAATTGCGCCCTTATCGTATTGCCGCAGAAATTGATAGCATGATAGATAAAACGCATTTAACCGGTATTGGTAAGTTAGAATTTCTTGGAGCAAATCAAATTATTTTAACTGATGAATATGCGGGTTTGTGTCTTATGTATCAGGCAGTTCATGGTGAAGAAGATAAAAAATCTATGCCAAATCCTAATGACGAGGAAAGATTTATAGAAGATTTTAAAAAAAGAACTGAAGAGTAATGGATATCAGACTTGGATTAATGACAGGTATTGATTTACCAATACCTGAATTAGAAGTCACTATTCATTAGCCATCTATAAAAGAAATTTCTTTTATAGGTGAAAAAGATCTTTTCTTGGGGATTTAGTGTTTATGTATTGATAAAAACATAATAGAGAATTCGGGCGAAAGTCTTTTAAGAGAAACAAATAATTTTTAGATATTTATGACAATGATGAAAGAAAAAGAGATGGCCGATAAAAAACAAGCATCTATGTAGGTTCTTACATTATTGTTTCCAAAGCAAAATGTTTTATTTACCCCTAGGTCAATTGTTTTACAAGGTGACCCACAAATAATGATTGACGAAAGCAATTTTAATATATTATAGGAATATATTAAAGAAATATTTTGTTTTAAATCTAATGCTTCGCAAGAAATGGGATTTAATCCTGGAAGTGCGGCCGCGAAAAAGATAGCCGATAAATTAATGCGAGGTAGACAACGTGTCGCTGAATTAAACGGCACGGCTAATGCTAGTATATTTAGTTAGTATCTTTCAATGCTTACTATAGGTCTTGATTCAATGTCTTTACAGGATTTAATGGATTTAACAATGTTCCAACTCTATGACCTTGTTGAAAGATATCAACTTTATATTAATTGGGATATTGATATCCGGTCTAGATTAGCAGGCGCAAAGCCTGATAATAAGCCGGATAACTGGATGAAAAATATCCATTAAATTTTTTAAGGAGGAAAAAAACCTATGAAATTTGGTGTACGCGAAATTTGCGATGTCGTTTTAAAGGCAAAGGCTAATCAAAAGATTGGTAATAAGCAATTTTATAAGAATGAGCCAGTTATTTATTTCGACACTTTAAAGACTTCCAGTATGGAAGGCGCTGCTACCACCGTATACGCACAAGGTGGTCGTGGTAATACTAACTTAGTCGCATGGGAAGGCGAGCGTACTGTTACCTTCACAATGGAAGATGCTCTTATTTCTCCTGAAGGTTTCATGATTCTTTCCGGTGCTGGTCTTGTTGAGGCTTCTGCTGATAATAAGATTAAGCAACATATTACTCAAACTGTTGATAAGACTAAAGACATTGTCCCTGCTAACGCTGGAAAAAACATTAAGACTGATGGACTAATCGTTCCTGTTTCTTATGCCCCTTATCTTGATAATGAGCATAAAGATGACGATTATGTTTATGTTTTCTTTATGAAAGATGGCGAAATTATTTCTGAGCCTTATCTGGCGCATGAAGGAGTTACTACGGGAGAGACTGGTTTTAGTATTACCGTAAAAGGATTTGATCGTGCTAGTGGAGTGGCTTATACCACTAACGATTTAGAGAATGATTATGCTAAATGCGACTCCGTAATGGTTGATTATTATACTGAGCGTGAATCTGGCGCTAAGCAGATTGAAATTACTGCTGATAAGTTCGGTGGTAACTACTATCTTGAAGCTTCTACCTTATTCCGCAATCAAGACGGCGTAGATATGCCTGCTGAATTTATTATTCCTAACTGCAAGATTCAATCCAACTTTAACTTTACAATGGCTTCTTCTGGTGATCCTTCCACTTTCACTTTTACTATGGACGCATTCCCTGATTATACTCGTTTCGATCATAGTAAGAAAGTTTTGGCTGCTATTCAGATTATTGAAGAAGACGAAACTGTTGACAACGATATTCGTAGAAAGACCGCTGCTAATAGCACCATTGCTATTGGAGGCTAATTAATATGGTTGTAAAAGGTCCAGTAAAATATACTCCACCAAAACAGCCTAAAAAAGAATCTACTAAAAAGCAGCCAAAAGTAGAAAAGGCTGTAAAGAAAGAGCTTATCGAACCTATTGAGGAAGTAATTCTTCAAGAGGAAGATGAGGTAAGTAAGATTTTATCTGAATTAGATAAAAAAGATTAATTAATGGGAGAGAATAAAAATATTCTCTCCCATTTTTTTGTTATGCGGAAAAGGAGGATTAAATTTGGTAATTAAAAATAATTATAGCGATAATAGTCAAGAAAGTTAGAAAATTGCCGAAGATTTTATTTATTGGACTGAAGATATGGTAAAAGAGTAGTTATAGTAGGAACATTTTAAAGAATTATATGAAAAAATAAGAAAATCATCAGAAATATTAATTAATCATTTTACTATTTTTGATAATATTTAGAAAAAGTATAATAGTAAAATAAATAAATCAATGACTATGACTTTAAATCTATTAGAGTAGAAAAAAATATTAATCTATTAGGAATTTTTTAATTTATAGAATTTAATTAATGAGTTTTTAAATCAAGAAATAAAAATTACTGCTGTCTATGTCGATCCAATTACAGGCCAAAGAGAAATTAGATTAATGGATAATGATATAAAAAATATTCAAGCAGTTAAAAAAACGTCTGTATAGGGTTATAATTATGCTAAATTAGAATATGATATGAATTAGCATTATGAAAATTTAAAAAATGCTTTGCCGGATGATGATAATAAAGGATTATAGAATACAGCAATGCAAGTAGAATTAAGATATAATAAATATAAAAAGAGAATATTATGGTATAAAGATTCGTGGAAAGGATATACAATGTCTACTCGTGGTCCTATTAATGAAGCATTTGTATCTTTTTATATAAATAATATTAAATTTAATTCAGATCTTGAAACAAATATTGATTATTTTATGTTAGATCCTACTATGGGTGCGATTAATGCTGATAATATGAATGGATTTTTAATTGGAGATGTATCTGGAGGGAAAATCCAATATGCAGTTAAGGGTGAAGGCGGATCTCCATAGAAATATACTACTATAATAAAATGGTTAAAAATTTTAAGAGATAAATAGTTTTCACCTCAAAGTTTTGCTGATTTCATAAATCGTTTCACTATTGAAGAAAAAGAAAAAAGAATTAGTTAGATAAGAGAATTAAGTCAAAAAAGTATTGATGGATTAGTCCGCTATCATGGCGAAAAATTAACTGAAGAATTATTATTTAATAAAAAATAATTGAATTTTGACTAAATAAAAAATTTTTTGTATAATATAATAAAGAGTAAAAGGAGGCTAATTATGGCTAAAATTTCATATAATAAATTAGGAATTACTAAGGATGAACTTAATAAAGTTCAAACTGTTGAATACAATGATTAGACTATTGAAGTAAAGCAATATCTTCCCATTGCGGAAAAGAGTGAATTGATTACTCGTGTATTGAATAACTCAGTGGATGAAAATACTGGATATTATAATCTTTTAAAGTTAGATATGAATCTTGGTTTAGAGATTGTTTATGCTTATAGTAATATTTCATTTACTGAAAAACAAAAGGAAGATCCAATGAAGCTTTATGATATGCTTAATGCTTCTAAAGTGCTTAATCTTATTATTGGTCTTGTGCCAGATGGAGAATTTTATTATTTAAATAAAACGACTCATGAAATGGCTAATAATATTGTGACATATCGCAATTCTGCTATGGGTATTATGGAAGCAATTTCCGCAGATTACAGTAATTTAGATTTGGATGCGACAGACATTCAAAAGAAGTTAAATGATCCAGATAATATGGCTTTATTGAAAGATGTGCTTACTAAATTGGGCTAATTAAATTAGTTAATAATATTATTTTTTGAAAAATAATAGAGTGATGGGGATAAGAGTATAATTGCTCTTATCCCCGTTTTATTTTTATATAAAGATAAAACTTGGAGAGAAAGGAGATTTCTATGGCTAAACAATTAAATAGTTATTAGGTTAATTTACAATTTACTACTGATGCTAAATCAGCTTAGAATCAAATTAGAGATTTGCAATTTTAGTTAGATAATTTATTGAAGTCTTCAATAAATGAAGTTCAAACTCAAAAATTACCTATAACAAAAGAATTGACGGAAGCACAAATAGCCGCTTCTAAGTTATAGACTATTTTATCTCAAACGGTAAATATAAAAACTGGGAAAATGGATTTGACTAAGTTCTCTTAGTCTTTAAGATAGAGTAATTTAAACTTAGAAAAATTATAGAGTAATTTAATGGAATTAGGACCAGAAGGCCAAAAGGCCTTTATGACTTTATCTCAATCTATTATTGAGGCTGACGTTCCATTAAAAAGAACAAGTGCTTTAGTATCTGAAATGTGGACTGTTATGAAGAATACAGTTCGTTGGCAGATTTCTTCAAGTGCAATTCATAGTTTTATGGGAGCAGTTTAGACTGCTTATGGATACGCTCAAGATTTAAATAAATCTTTAAATAATATCCGTATTGTTACAGGTTAGAGCTCTGATTAGATGGCTAAATTTGCTAAATAGGCAAATATCGCGGCCAGAACTTTAAGCACAACTACTACTGAATATACTGACGCTGCTTTAATTTATTATCAATAGGGTTTAAATGATGAATAGGTAAAAGAACGCACTGATATTACTATTAAAATGGCAAATGTAGCTCGTGAAAGTGCTGAAATAGTTTCAGATCAGATGACTGCTGTTTGGAATAACTTTTATGATGGAAGTCAATCATTAGAGCATTACGCTGATGCGATGGTGCGCTTAGGTGTAGATACCGCATCTAGCTCTGACGAAATTGCTGGCGGTCTTGAAAAATTCGCCGCTGTCGCTGATACTATTGGTTTAAGCTTTGATAACGCAGCTGCCGCGTTAGCTACTATTACTGCTACTACTCGTCAAAGTGAAGATGTCGTAGGTACAGCTTTAAAAACTATCTTTGCTCGTATTCAAGGCTTGAAGCTTGGCGAAACTTTAGAAGATGGTACTACATTAAATCAATACTCATAGGCTCTTGAAAAAGTTGGAATTAATATCAAAGATTCTAATGGTGAATTAAAAGATATGGATAACATCATCGAAGAAATGGGTAATAAATGGCAGAGTATTAATAAAGATTAGCAAGTGGCTTTAGCACAATAGGTTGCGGGTGTCCGTCAATATACTCAATTAATTGCTTTGATGGACCATTTTGATTATTATAAAGAAAATCTTGCTAGAGCATAGAGTGCTGATGGATCTCTTCAAAAACAAGCTGATATTTATGCGGAATCTTGGGAAGCTGCTAGTAACAGAGTAAAAGCAGCTGCATAGAGCGTCTATGCTGAGCTGATTAATGATAAATTTTTTATTACATTAAACGATTTATTAGCCGACGTTTTAGATAAAATAAATGATTTAATAGAAAGTATGGGTGGCTTACCAGGAGTAATTGCTGCTGTTGGAATTATATTTACCAAAGTTTTTAATAAGCAAATCGCTTAGGGATTAAGTAATGTTGGATTTGGTATATAGTCTTTGGTAGGATACACTAAACGCTCTGCTGAGTAGATGAAAGAAGAAGCTTATACTAGAGCATCTAATATGGCTTTTGATAATGTTACTGAAGCAGATGCTGTTTCTGGTGAACAATTAAAATATACTTTAGAATTAAAAAAAGAAATTTAGAAAATTTCTGGTGATATAACTTCACAAGAAAGAGAATAGTTAGAAAATTTAATTAAAATTAATTAGGCTTATGGAGATTAGGTTATTAAGGCGGCTTAGGCTAAAGACTAGGTAACTGAAGAGTTATAGAGCATTAATACTGATTTAAGATCAATTATAAGAAATGATTCTAAAAATGGTAGTATAGAAAATAATTTAAAAAGTTATTCACAAATAAGACAAAGTTTAAATGGTGTCGTAGATACAGGATACCAAGGAGCGGCTGCTTTAAATACCATTAATGAAAAAATTGGGATTTTAAAAAATAGATCTACCGAGCTTCATGCTGAGTTTGAAATATTAGCTAAAGCATTAGATTAGGTACATTTAACAGAATCCGCTAAAGCAGTGAGAAATTTATCAGCTCGTTTTGAAAATGGAGAATTAGATGTCAAAGCTTTTAGAGAAGAATTCGAAAAGTTAGAAAATGTAAATGCGGGGGATTTATTATCTGATACTGCGATTGAAATAAGTGCTCGAGTACAATTTTTAAAAGAATAGTTTGGAATAACTGGTAAAGCTGCTAAAGAATTTGACGATTTGGCTGAAGCTTTAGGAAATACTCTATTAAAATTAAAAGAAAAAATTGAAATTGTAAAAAAAGGTCACGAAGGATTACGTAATTAGTTTGTCGAGATAAAAAGTGCTATTAGCGGATATCAAAGTGCTTTAAATGATTTTGGTAAATCAATTACTTAGAGTTTTACAGCCCTTTCTTCTTTATCAATGGGGTTAATGTCTTTAAAAGGAGCTATTGATACCTTACAAGATGAAGATATGAGTATTGGAGATAAACTATTATCTATTACTATGTCTTTAAGTATGGCTTTAGTTTCTTTAACTTCTGCTGTAAATCAATTTAAACAAGCAGAATTAAAGAAAACTGCTGCTCAATTAAAATCAACAGCATAGACATTACTTGAAACTATTGCTATAAATGCTAATACTGCAGCGGGAAAAGGCAAAATAGTTATTACTAAAGAGATGACTTTAGCAGAGATTTAGGCTGCTCTTGCGTCAACAAAATTTGCTAATAGTTTATTAATTTAGACGGCAGCTTTATTAGCAGCAAAAATGGGTATAAGTTTAGTTGCCGCAACTGCGCTTATTGCGGCTGGAGCTTTTATTGCTTTAGCGGGAGCTGTAACTTTAATTGCTATTGGATTTAAAAAAATGCAGGAAAGCACTCCAGAAGCAAAATTAAAAAAGTTAGAAGAGAATGCAAAAGCGAGTTCTGAAGCTTTTGATAAATTAAATAATAATATTGATGAAACTAACTCAGCATTAGAAAAATTATAGTCTTATAAAGATACAATTGGTGATTTAGTTCCTGGCACAATTGAATGGTATAAAGCCATTTCTGATGTTAATGCTGAAATTACTAAATTATTAGAGAAATATCCTGAGTTATCTAAATACGTCAGCATTGATGAAAATGGAGCTATGGATATTAGTGATGAAGGGCGAAAATATTTAGGAGAATCTCAAAAAGAAAATCTTAAAATTTTTACTGCGACAAAAATAAGAGACTAGATTGCGGTAAATGATTAGCAAATTACTAATAGTTATAATCAATTTAAAGATAGTGATTAGGGTATTTAGAATATTATTGATTTAGTGTCAAGTAAAAGTATTCTTACTAAAGCAGGTATAAGTGAAATGATTTAGAATGCTGCTGATAATCCTAACTTTGGTAATATGTTATATACTAAAGAAGGAGCAAGAGAGTTATTAACTGCTATAGTAGATGCCACTGGAACTAGTATTGGAGCTATTAGTGATGAGACTGCTGAAGCTTTTTATCAATTTATTTTAGAAAATAAAGATTAGATAATTAAAAATTCTTCTTTAAAAGAATAGGGAAAATTATTATATAATAATTTATTGGAAGCGGAATTTTCAGCTCTTGGAAGTGATAGGACTGCTGATGAAATAAATGACTTATTTAATGGAGAAGATATTTATAGTCAAACTGTTGCAGATTAGAAATCTAAATTATAGAAAGATTTTAAATGGAATAAACATATAAATTATAGTGGTAATGAGCAAGAAATTCAAGATTATATTTAGTTACTTAAATAGCAAGGATATGAAGATGTATCTTATGTTGCTTAGCGTAATGGTAATATGATTTTGAAAGTCGATGATGAAGAATTAAAAGTTAGTGCAGATCAATTTTATAGTTAGTTAGCAGAAGCTTATTCTTCTCCTGAAGTAGCTGAAAAATTTACTACAGCTTTATAGAATACTTTGCAGAAATCTTTAAACGGTATAGATTTAAGTAATTTAGATTTAAATCAATTAAATTATTTAGATAGTTTTTAGAGAAGCTTACAAGAATCTTTTGGTGATACAGAATTAGGTACTAAGTATTTTAATAAAATCGTTAAAGCCTATGGTACTTCTGAAGAAGATTTATAGAATTTTAGTGAAAGTATTAAATATATAGACAAACAAAGCGAAGCTTATCAAAGATTAGTATAGCAATTAGCTAATGGATAGGTAACCATTGATGAATTTAAAGATGGTCTTAAAGAGTTAAATGCTATCGGAGAATTAAATAGTATGTCTGATTTCTTTACTAATGCCGGTAAAGAAATGGGACTAAGTGATGATGAAGTTTAGTCTATGAAAGATTATGCTTCTTATATTCTTGAAGTATCTAAAAATTCATCAGAATTTGATGATAGTGTTTCTTAGAATGCTAACGCAGCTGCCCGTTTAGCAGTTTAGATTACTCGAATGAATAAAGGAGTAGAAACTTTATCAGGTAATTTTGAAACTTGGAATGATATTTTAAAGAATAGTACTAAGGGCAGTCAAGAATATTTTAATGCTTTAACTAAAACCCGTTCTGCTTTATCTGATGTCCTTGATGTTGAAGAAGAGTTTATTTCAGATGATTTTGTTACTAGCCATTTAGATGAAATTGCTAAAGCAGCTAAAGGCGATGAAAAAGCTATTGATTCTTTAAGAAATTCAATGGATGAAGAGATTATTGCTAGAATCACTTTAGGACAAGATGAAGAATTTACTGCTTAGATAAATTCTTTAGACTAGAAAGTTAAAGATGCTTGCTCTAAACTTGATCCGACCATTGAGATTGGAGCAAAAGTTGATGATGCTGATTTCTTAGAAGCAGCTAATAACTTAGTTAAGGAATCTTAGATGACTGCAGATGAAGCTAATGCTTATTTTGCAGGAATTGGCTATGAACCAGTCTATAACGCAGAAGATATTGATACCTCTGCGGAAATGCCAAATGCTGAAACTATTACTCGCGTAGTAGATATTAAGGCTGACAATCCTAAAACTTTTGATCTTGGATTCTTAGGTAAACATACTATTAATTTACCTTCAATTTCAACAATAACAGAAACAAAAGCTGAGGAACCTACAAAATCTCCTGGCGGTATGCGTTTAGTATCTTTTAGCGGCGGAAAAACTCCTCCTAAAATTTAGGGATTTCATCGAAAAGCTACCGGCAGTTCGAACAATCATTCTTCTACTAATTCTGGAGGGTCAGGAGGAGGAAGCAAATCAAGTGGTGGTTCTTCTTCTTCTAAGCCTTCTAAAATTGATAAATCTAAAAAATCTGATGTCGTTGATAGATATAAAGAAATAACTGATAGCATCAATGATACTACTCGTGCTTTAGATAAAGCTAATAAATCTGCCGATAGGCTTTGGGGCAAAGCTCATCTTGATGCAATGGCTAAAAGTAATAAATTAACTCTTAAGGAAGTTGATTTATTAAAACAAAAGCAAAAAGAAGCTTAGGCTTATTTAAAGACAGATAAAGCTACTTTATAGCAAGCTGCGAAAAAAGCTGGAATTACTTTCACATTTGATGAAGATGGTGATATTTCTAATTATACTGATTAGATGACTAAACTTTATAATTAGCTTGTAGCCGCTTAGGATAAAGCAAATTCTTTTTCTACAAAAGACGCTCAAGATGCTTATAAAGAAGCAACTTTAGATCCGATTCAAAAGAAAATTGATGAGTTAAAAGACGCCATTAGTCAATATGAAGATACAAGAGATTTAGTCGAAGAATTAACTGATAATATTCAAGATAAAATAAATGAGTGGCAAGATAAAAATTATCAAATGCTTACTTATGAAGTTGAAGTAAAAGTCCAATTAGATGAAAATGATACTAAGAAATTAGAATATTATTTTGATAAATTAAGTGATAATATTTATAAAGCTGCTGAAGCTCTTGGATATTTACAAGGTCAATTTGATCCAGTAATTAGTCAGTTAGGAACTTACGAAAATTTCTATGGTCAGTTAAATAATGCTTATTCTAATGGAGAAATTTCTCAAGAAAATTATATTGAAGGCTTACAAGATGTATATGATAATACATTAGATAATTTAAATGCTTTATAGGATTTAGATAAAGAAATGCTTGAATATTATGGTAATACTATAGATTTAGCAAATGATGAATTATCTAAATATACAGATCATATGGAGCATTTGACTAGTGTATTGGATCATTATCGTTCTATTATTACTTTGTTAGGTAAAGATAAAGATTATGATAAAGTTTTATCAGTTTTAAATGGAACTGCTTAGACTAAGAAAAATAATTTTGATGCTTCTAAACAATGGTATGAAAGTTTGAAACGTGAACGTGATGCAGCGGCCGCGGCTTTAGCCAGTTCAACTGATGAGGCTGAGCGTGAAGTGCTTCAAAAGAATTATGATGCTATATTAGCCGCGTTCGATGAAGCGGAAGAGGATATGCTTTCTAAAGCGGAAGAATATGGTGAAGCATTAAAAGAAATTCTTACTACAAAGATGGAACAAGCTGCGGATGAAATGAATAAGCAATTGAGCACTACTAAAGTGAGTATTAATGGTAATAACTTTAATATTTCTGGTTGGGATGCTTTAAATGATGCTTTGGATAGAATGTCTTCTTATCAAGATGAATATTTAACAAAGACTAATTAGATTTATGAAATGAATAAACTACTTAATAATGTTAATTAGGCTATTGATAAGACAAATAATCAAGCAGCTAAAAATAGATACCAGCAATTTACTAAAGAAATTGAGTAGTTAAGAGATAAAGATAAATTAAGTCAATTAGAATTAGAAATTGCTTAGGCTAAATATAAAGTGCTTGAAGCACAAATTGCATTAGAGGAAGCTCAAAACGCAAAGTCTACAGTTAGACTGCAACGTGATAATGAGGGTAATTTTGGTTATGTGTATACCGCAGACCAAGAGAAAGTAAATGACGCGCAATAGGCTTTGGCAGACGCGGAAAATGACTTATATAATATTCGCCTTGATGCGACAAATAAATATGGTCAACAAAAACTTCAATATGAGAAAGAGTTGGCTGAAAAGCTTGCGGAACTTGATTAGAAAGCCGCGGAAGATGCCGTTTACCGCGAGACTACATATCAGCAAGAACGCGCATTAGTAATTCAACAATATACTGATTTAATTACTACTGCTGGAAATCTTTATGCGAAAGCGCAAGAAGAAGACAGTAGAGTAGTTCAAGATGCTTGGGTAAATTCTTTTGATATTATCAAAGATAACAGTAATAGTTGGAAAGACACTATTACTGAAAATACTAATATTATCAATGATACATTTAAAGAATGGCAAGATAGTATGGATGAAATTAGTAAAATTGTTGGGGATGATTTAAAAGACACTCAATAGAAAGTTAAAGATGTTACTGATGAAAGTAATAAACTTTATCAAGAAGTATCTAATAGAGTTATTCCTGCTCTTGAAAACGAGTTAAGTTCCGTTCGTAGTGCTACTGAAGCTTGGGCACAACATCGTCAGCAATTACTTGATACTATTAGAGCTTATGAAGAGCTTTTGAACGCTATTCAAGCAACATTGCGCGCTTAGAGCGGATTTGGTAGTGGAAGTAGTAATTCTTTAACAAGAGTTGATTGGTCTGAAAAAATGGGTCAAGTTGAATATGGTTCTGACAAATATAATGAATATTATTAGAATCGTGAAGACGTTATTAGGGGAGGATATGACGTTGAAGCTGCTACTACCGCCCGTGTTGATGCTTTTTATCGTAAAGGATTAGCATTGCCGATTAGTTATAATGGAAAAACTTATAGTCATTTTACTGATATTCCTGATAATGTTTGGAAACAATTAGTTGGATTTAGAAGTGGTGGTTATACTGGCACTTGGAATGATGATGGAAAATTAGCGTTCTTACATTAGAAAGAATTAGTTCTTAATGCTGATGACACGGAAAATATGTTAGCTTCTATTCAATTAGTTAGATAGATCGCAAAACAATTAGACTTCAATAGTCAACAAATCTCTACTCTTTCTTCTTCTGGATTTACTGTTAATTCTCAAGATGGAACATTAGAGCAGAATGTTAGAATTGAAGCTAGTTTCCCGAACGCTACTGATAGATACGAAATTCAAGAAGCATTTAATACATTAGTTAATGTAGCTTCTTAGTATGCCAATAGAAAATAAAATTAAGGGTGAAGTCTTATAGGCTTCACCCTTTTTCTTTTTGGGTAATTATATTGAATAAAACTAATTAATTTTTTAGAAAATTATAGAGTAATGAGTAAAAGGAGGGATTATTTTGGCTGATAAGGCACTAAATATTCAAGAAAGTTTATGTCAAGCAATGAGTATTATTGCTAATTCAAGTGTTGATAAAGTTAAATTTGATAGTACCATTGAATGTACCATTATTGATGCAACTGATAAACTTATTGGTAAGTATAAGGTTAAAAATGAATCTTATGCGGAATTTTATGCTTATTCCCAAATAACCACTTATAATAAAGGCGATAAAGTCTATGTATAGATCCCAAAAGGAGATTATAATAGCACTAAATTTATTGTCGGTAAAAAGACAGATAAAAATGAAGATAAGCCATATAATTTTGTCAATCCTTTTAATACTTTTATTGATTTAACTGGTAATTTCTTTATTGCCAAAGATAATAATAAAGAAGTTTGGAGTATCTTAGCTAATGGCAATGAAGAGGAAATTGAGATTACCCCAAATGGCGGAATTACTTTTACTGATGAGCAATAGGGATTTACGCGGTTAGGGCTGCGTGCCGATTTCCGCGCCTGGCTTGAAACGCTCGGCGTAGTAAGTGGTAATTATGGATTAAAATTAAATATATATGGTATTAAAGATGATACTGCGGATAATATTAAAAAAATAGAAAATAGTATTAAAAATAATGGAGAAATCCCTTTAATTGCATCTATTGATTTAGATACTAATGATATGTATGGCAATCCTTATAATTTTGAAGGATACTATTCTCAAGAAATTGTTATTGATACTAGCGCAGTAGCTAAAATATATAATATAAAAATATTTTTATATCAAAAAGGTAATTTTAAAGATAGTAATAATAATTTAATTAGTTATGCCAATGATTTTAATATGTCAATTCCGCCTAATAATATCTTTGTAAAAGATATATATATGGGATTAGGTATTTCCGCGGACGAAATTGAAAATGAATATGTAAGATTATATTCATTAGATGGAAGTACTTACGTAATTGATGATAAAGGTTAGATTGATTCTAAAATTATTAGATTAAAATGGGTTCATTTTGATGAAGATGGCAATAGAACTCAAATAACCGAGCATAAAAAAGATGATACTTTTGAAGTCCGTTGGTATAGGTATGAATTTGGAGCGCCGTCCGCAGACGAATATTCTGGTGTCTATTGGACTGCGATTGAAGATAATAAAAATAATTTTTATTATTAGCTAAAACCGCGCTCTAATAAAAATCAAGAATAGGTTAAAGTAATTATTTTATATAATGGAAAAGTTTATAGAAGTAATATAATTACTTTTAATAATGAAAAACAAGTTCCTAATGATGCGACTATTGATAGTTTAAATGCTTTGTCTATTCACTGTGGAGATTAGACTAACGGTAATTATTTAATTTATAATTAGGCTAATTATTTGATGAATAGATCAGATGGAAAGATTAGTCGTAAATTAACTTTACATTTTGATTCTAAGACTTATGCTATTAATAATGGTATAATTGGTAAAAATTAGGATGGAGAAAGTAAATTAGTTGAAGCTTAGAGAGTAATTTGGCAAATTCCTATTAAAAATACTATGCTTAATTTTGGTGTTAAAGATGATGAAACTGATGCTACTTATAAAGAAATTATTATTGATTTAACTAATGAAAACGTCAATGTTTCTCCTGGAGAATTTTCTTTAAATTATACTATTAATACTTTTTATAGTAGTAATAAATCTAATAATACCGTAATTGCCAAGGTGGAAAAAGATGGTATTGTTTATACCGCCATTAAAGATTTCACTTTTGGATAGGCAGGAACTAATGGTACTGACTGTACTTTAGTAATTGATATGATAGCTCACGAGAATTTAAATAATAAAGTATTTACTGCTATAAAAAGTGGTGTAAGAGATAATTATACTTTTAGAGCTTAGCTATATGATAATGAAGGTAAGGAAATTACTGATTTTAAAAAATGTAATTGGACTTGGAGCTTTATGTCTGGATCAACGGTTAATAATGTTGATTTATAGAATACTAATAATTAGAATTGCGTGTTAAGAGTTAATACCACAAATTCTATAATGAATAATTTAATTATTTTATAGGTAAAGTTATCTGGGTGGGGAGATTATGATTTAACTGCTTATTATCCAGTTCCTATTACGATTTTAGATAATGCTTATATAAATGGTCCAACAGAGGTAATTTATTTAAGTAATGGTGAACCTACATTTTCTAAAGAGCCTTATAAATTATTTATAGATGGCGAAGTAGATGAAACTGCGGCTTGGAGTATTTATCCCACTGGATCTACCGATAAATTTATTGGATAGATTAAATATAATGATAAGAAAAAAGAATATAGATTAAGTCCTATGAACTTTTATGTTGATGGAGTAAGCACTTATGGAGTTCAAGGAAAATAGGGAAGCAAGATAGTTTGGAGTCAACCTATTTTAGTCATTTAGAATAAATATCCATCAGCAATGGTAAATAAGTGGGACGGATAGTTAAATATAGATAGTGATAATAATTTTATTGGTGTTGCTCAGATCGCGGCTGGTAAAAAAGAAAATAATAATACATTTACTGGTGTCTTAATGGGATCTTTTGGTGATAATAAATCAGATAGTAGTCTTAGTAAAAATACTGGTGTTTATGGATATTACCAAGGTAAATAGGTTTATGCTTTAAAAGATGATGGTACTGCGACATTTGGTAAATCTGGAAATGGTTAGATTGAAATTAAAGGCGATTCTGGGAAAATAAAATCCGCTGGTTATGATAGCGGTAATGGTCTTTTAATTGATTTAAAAGAAAGTAAAATAGATGGTAAAAGTAATAATTATAGTGCTTTTTTATTAAATAAATCTAGTCCATATTTAACAATTAAAGACCCTGTTAGTAATACTACTTTAATGAATGTAGGAGATAATAGTTATTATTTAAAGTCTAAAAATTATACTACAGATGGAACTACAGGAATGTATATAAATTTAAATGATGGTTCTATTACTGCCAATACTGGTACATTTAAAGGCGACATTATAATTAATTATACCGGTAGCACGGGTGATGAATGGACTTATGGCGATCGAAGTTTAAGTTATATTTTAAATTAGATTGGAAAAGCCGCCAAAGAAGCTAGTGATTTGGCAACGGCTTCTATCACATGGACTCAAGATATAGCTAATGCTTAGGCAAGGGCGGACGACGCTATTAGCCAATTAGCATATGTAAGCCAAATCCTTAATTATAAATAGGGGTCAGGAAATGTTTATTTACATTATTGGAATAATGAAGAAGGCGCTAAATTTATTGTTTAGGGAAATGGAACAGTTGGTATGATGGGCGGTTCAGGATATTATTTAAATGTAACTAATAACTCTATTTATTTAGACGGCCCTGTTGTAATAAATGGTTCATTAACTCTTAATGGACGAGACATAACAGGTTAAATATAATAAGAAGGAGAAAAAGGAAAATGAATGAGCGAGATATTAATTTTTTAAAAGTTTTATATAATACTCTTTCTTTAGTGACAACTAAAGGAGAAGATACTATTCTTATGGGAGAATGTTTAAAACAATTAAGAGATTTTACAAATAGATTAGTAAGTCTTCAAGAGGAGAAGAATAACGAAAATAATTAGGAGGGATAAAATGGTTAATAAATTATATCCACCTATTATACCTGGAACTTTACCAGCATTTGTTGGATAGGAAATTACTATTCCATTTCAAATGAATCGTGCAGTTAGTATGGTAGAAGTTTCAGGATTATGTTATATAATTAAAACAGTGTCAAGCAATGTCGTAATTGCTTAGGGGACAACCGCGGATTTTACTCCAAGCAAAGTCCGCGGTTGTTTGGAACAAGGGTCTATTACTTTCAATATAAATCTTAAATCAATTACTAATAGCGGAAAACCTATCCAATATAAATTAAATCCAGGATAGTCTTACAAAGTTCAGTTAGCATATATTAATACTAATGGAGTAGTTGGATATTATTCTACGGTTGGTATTGCTAAATGCACGACTAAGCCCGCAGTTTATATAAAAGGTTTTGAAGATAATTTAGTAGGAATAAATAAAACAAATTTTATTGGAGTATATAGTCAAAAAGAAAAAAATGATGATATTACTGAAAAAGTTTATTCATATAGATTTAAAGTATATGATGAAAATGGTAATATTTTTGCTGATAGCGGAGAGCAATTACATAATTCAATTAATGATACAGAATTAAATGAAAGTTATGATAGTTTTGAATTAAATAAAGAATTACAAAAGAATAAAAATTATTTTATTCAATATTCTATAACCACTATTAATAACTATGAAGCAGAAAGTATTCGTTATCAAATTATTAATAGAGAAACTATTAACCCAGAATTACAAGCAACTCTTTCTGCGATTATGGATGAAAATAATGGATATGTAAAAATTAATTTAAACGGAATTCGTGATAAAAAGACAGGATTAGAAATTCCCGCGACAGGAGCTTTTGCTTTATTAAGAGCCAGTAGCGAAGATGATTTTAATACTTGGAATACAATATTAAAGTTTAAATTAATTGGTGAAACTCCTTCAAGAGAATTGTATAAAGATTTTACTGTTGAGCATGGATTTAGTTATCAATATGCGGTGTAGCAATATAGCGATGAAACCGCTATCCGCAGTAATAAAATTTTTTCTAATACGATATATAGTATTTTTGAAGATAGTTTTTTATACAGTAATGGGCAGTTATTAAAAATAAGATTTAATCCAAAAGTAAGTAGTTTTAAAATCAATACTCTTGAAAGTAAAACTGATACTATTGGAAGTCAATATCCTTATATTTTTAGAAATGGAAATACTTATTATCACGAATTTCCTATAAGTGGTTTAATTTCTTACCTTATGGATGAAGATCATTTATTTATGGACAAATTGGGCGATGATGAAATTAAAGATTTTACATCAACTGATTTGACTGATTATAATATTAATATAGAACGTCAATTTAAAACTAAGGCTTTAGAGTTTTTAACTGATGGAGAACCTAAATTATTTAAATCTCCAACAGAAGGAAATTTCATTGTACGTTTATTGAATGTGAGTTTAAGTCCAGAAGATAAATTAGGTCGTATGCTTCACACATTTAGTGGAACCGCATATGAAATTGATAAAGTTAGTTTTGATAATCTTACTACTTATGGATTTATTGATGCGGACCCGCCTGAAAGTGAAATTCTTAAATGGGATAGTGTATCTTTTGATGGATGGTATAAAATTAATGGCTATATTGATGATGTAAATACTTATATTGATAATTTAAAAAATGAAAATTTAACTTAGGCAGAAATTAAGAAATTACAAGCGAATAAACAAACTTGTTTAGACAATTTATTACAAACATTAAGTTTTTATCCTATGTTTGAGTTACTTTATAATGGAGATCATTATAGTTTATAGACTAAAGATATCTTGGCTAATTCTCCTGCGATAACTATTCGATTTGAAGGTTTTGCTCCTGGAGATAAATTTAATGTTGATGGAGAAGAAATTGTTATTGGTATTACAGGAGCTTATTTAATAGATCATGTAGCTCCTATTCATAGTGTAAAAATAATTGAATTATCCGACATAGGATTACAGCAAGGAACTATTGTATATTCTTATTATGGTAAACAAGCAAGTAAATTTGATACCGTTAGTGATATTCAAGTTGCTGATTTACCTTTAGAACAATATTATGGTACTGAAGGTAATATTTTAAATCTTTATAATGATAATTTCAAATATAAAATCACAAAAATTTATTTCTTACGTTTTACGAAACGCGAAGTATAGAAACTATATACTAATAATAGAATTAATTTTTATATAGCTCCTGATAGGGCATTGGAAGATAATAATTATACCATGGAGATTAAGCGCGAAGATTTTGATCCAACCTTAATTTATCATGTGTATGTAGTTAAAGAAAATGAAGAAAGAGATTATTATATTGATGGTTATACTAAAAAGGAAATTTATGATTCAGGTATTTTAGTAGATGAGAAAAACTGGGCATGTAATATTAGAATAAATGAAGATAATAAATAGATTATTGGTATAGACCATAAAAATGAATATCAAATAAAAGATTTGACTGATATTACTTCTATTGAAATTGATCCTGGCGTTTTATGTGAATTATCAGTACAACGTCAAGAAATAGTTTATTCTTTTGAAAATGATAATCAAACTACTTATAGAATTTTTAATGGTTAGACTTATACTACAACAACTATTTATCAATTAAAGCAAAATTGGTTAAGAGCTAAAAAGGCTTTAAAAGATTTTAAAGAATTAGAACAAGATAAAAGCAATCCTGATTTTTCTAATGATGATCCATTTTATAATGTAAATCAAAGTAATATTCAGGATTGTATAAAAAAATACAATAGAAGAGTAGTAGAATTACAAAAGACTATAGATGAAACTTATACTTTATTTATTGATACTTTAAGAAAGGCGGTAGAGGAGTATGAAAACTCAAAGACAATATGATACCGATTTTCTTAAAAAGTTAGATGAATTTAAACATAAAGTAGTTTATGCTCGTATTGAACTACTAACATTTGATGAATTACCAATAGAAAGTATAGAGGGTAAGATAACCGGCGGATCAATTAATATTGATGGGACATCTGCGGTCCGCCGGTCTTGTTCTCTTACTATGGTCACGAATGAGAAATTATATAAACAATATTCTTGGGGTTTAAATTCTAAATTTAGTTTGGCTATTGGATTAGAAAATAAAATTGATAATAAATATCCAGATATTATTTGGTTTAATCAAGGCATTTATTTAATTACGTCTTTTAATACTTCTCAAAGTGCTAGCTCATATAATATTTCTATCCAAGGTAAAGATAAGATGTGTCTATTAAACGGAGACTTAGGAGGAGATTTACCTGCTTCTGTAGATTTTGGAAAAGAAGAAGTAATTACTTATAGCTATAATAAACAAAATAATATAACTAAAGATAATTATATAAAAGGTAAATATTGTTATATTGTTAATAGTGAAGAAGAAGCTAAAAAACATAATATTTATTATATTTCTACTTAGAATAAACGAACTACTTATTATGTTTTAGATGAAGAAGAGTTTAGTAATAAAGAGTATTATTTAAGGGAGAGTCATTTGAATTTAATTTCAATCCCTATTTAGACTATTATTAAAAAACTTCTTACAGTTTATGGCAAAGAAAAAGAAAGTAATATAATTATTAATGATTTAGATCAATATGGTTATGAGTTATTAGCTAATAAATGTGATGAAACTATGTATTTCTTTAAAGATGCGCAAACGAATAGAATAGTTAATGCTTCGATAGGGACAATGCCTACTTTATTAGATATAAACAATAATGAAATAACTGATATAAGTAGTATTAAATTTGATAATTTAGATAGTAATAAATTATTAGATGACGTTTCTGAACCGACTAAAGTAAGGCTGGTAAATAATGGAACTATTTACACTATTATAAGTCGAGTAACTAATGAAACAGTTGGTTATCGTATTTGTGATTTAGTCTATGCAGGAGAACTTATTACAAGTGTTGGTGAAAATATAACTAGCGTATTAGACAAAATTAAAAATATGTTAAGTTGTTTTGAGTATTACTATGATATAGATGGTAGATTCATTTTTTAGCGAAAGAAATTTTATGAATACCAATCTTGGAATAATATAGTAAAGAATTCTAATGGAGATAATTATATTGAGCCTGCGGTTTATTCTTCTTCTTCAATTTATTCTTTTAGAGATGGATAGACGGTTATTTCTTTTAATAATACTCCATAGATTGCTAATCTAAGAAATGATTTTTCTATTTGGGGATAGAGAGAAAGCGCCAGTGGGGCGGAAATTCCTATTCATTTAAGATATGCAATAGATCAAAAACCTATTCAATATACTACAATTATTGTGAATGATAATGATATAAATAGGTATAAATCTACAATGTATAATAATGATATTTTTGATACTATGAATCCACAATTAGAGCAAAAAACTTATAAAAACAAATGGTATCAAAGTGAAAATGAGCCGGGAGTTATTTATTGCGATTGGCGTGAAGTTTTATATCGTATGGCTGTAGATTATTACCAATATAATTATGCAGATGATTTTACTAGTAAAGTGGCAGCCGCGAATCCTGATTTTTATCCTTCTGGAATAACTGGCTATGAAACTTATTATGTAGATTTATTTTCTTTTTGGAGAGATATCTATGATTATGATAAATTAGATTTTAAAGAAGAAGTAAAGAATAATCCTGAGAATTTAAATTTTTGGTTTGATTTTATTGGGGAAGAAAACGCGGATATCGCTAAATACTCAGTTCAATTAATTGGAGATAGAACAAAAGCAATTAATGATACTAATATAAAAGTTATATGTTATAGAGATACACCTGATGTATTATTTATGACATAGACAGATTATGATTCTATTATTTAGAATAATTATCCAACAGAAAGTGGGTATATTTGGATTAATATTCCTTCTGGATATGATAATTATTTTAAAATTAGTCCTAAAGGTAAGAGCGCAGTTGATGAAATTGAAGATTTGCTTTATACAACAGCCTATTGTACGGAAAGTGTTTCAATTTCTACTATTCCAGTTTATTATTTAGAACCTAATAATAGAATTTATATTGAAGATAAAAGAAGTGGCGTTGAAGGAGAATATTTAGTTAATAAAATAACTATTCCATTAACTTATAATGGTTTAATGTCTATTAGTGCCACCAAAGCAATATCAAGAGTATATTAAGGAGGATCACTAAATGGCAAGAAAGATAAGACAAATTCGATATTATGGTGAAGGTCTTAATTCTAAGAACTATCCAAGTGATGTCAATATGAGTAAACTAATTACAGGAACTGCATTTAAAAATAATAATCAAAATGTGTTGATTACTCAGTTGGGTATTTAGACTTTACCAGGAACAAAATTTTATTTGAATGATAGTGCTAATGCTATTATTGTTGGGAATACTGGTATTTATGAGTTAGATTTAGAAGGTATTTCTACTATTAATTTAATTAAATTTGATAGAAGTTCTATGAATTTGATTAATCAAAATAAAGAAGCATATCTTATTATAGATTATTTATTTGAGGAGGGTTGATAATGGGTTTTTATGGTAATATAAGTAATACTTCAAAAACGACCTTCACTTTTGATAGGATTTATAATAATAGACTTCAAATGGATAACAATTGCGCAAGCGATGGAGTATTTTTAGGTCGCTATGTTTTAGTTGAGTATGGCCTTCCGGCTTCTTAGTATATAATAGGCTACCTTGACAATAATGAGATTATGTATGATGATCCTGTTGATAGAAGTGATTCTCACATTATTTTATGTGAAAAAGGTAAAATGGTAAAGGTTAATAGAAATAGATATTGGTATTTATATACCGGAGATACCAAATCTGATGGGTCTCCATATTGGAGATATCTTACTAGAATCACTAATGACAGAGTTGATGATGAATAGTATAATAAAAATTATCAAATAGATTATCCAGTTTATGGACGAGGATATGATTCTACAGTTTGGATAAAACAATATGTTAATAACCAAGAAACTTATATTTAGATTGCTGAATTAAATACTGTTGTTCCGAATTTTTCAATTTATCCATTACTTCCTCAAGACCCATATGTTGCGGTTGATAGTACTAATATTGTATATCAGCCAGGTAGGTATTATTATTACGATGAAGCTGACAGTCATTATAAATTAGATAATAATGATACTAAAACTGAAGGGCGCGTTTATTATTTAGAAAGCGAACTTGGACCAGCAATAACTGCTGATCAAAGTAGTACAAATTTACTTTATAAATTAAGAGTTCCTACTAATTTTCAACTTGATTTAGATAATAATAATATTTATTATAATAAAGAAGGATTTAGTAAAACAAAACGCTCTTATGATAATATTACAGAAAATAGTATTAATTATAAATTAAGTTAGTCAGGATATAAATTTTATTATAATGTAGAATAGGATAATGTTGTTGGTGAACCGATTGAAGATGGCTATGATCGCAAATCACTTGTAGTAAAGCTTCCTGCTCTTGGTAATGCGGTATGTGAAACTTATGATTTACTTTATGGTCAAAATCGTAATGATTCTGTTACTAATTTTGATAAAACTAATGTTAAGGGAGCTTTAAATACTCTTAATAAAAAAATGAATTTAGAAAAATTAGAGACCAATAAACTTATTTACTTTTCTACTGAAACTGACAATGATATTAATGATAATTATATGAAATCTGCAACTATTTAGGGAGATAATCTAATTTCAATAGATGCAGATATTGAAAAAAATGGTGGAGCTATTATAATTACCCATAATAATTTAGATGTAAATAAAGCATCAAAAAGTTATGGTAAAGATGTTGATTTTAATACTTTTGGTTCTTCCATTAATTTACCTAAATTGTTTACTGATAGAGCTGGGCATGTTGTAAAAGAAGAAACATTCTCAATTAGTATCCCAAAAGGCTCTTATGAAAATACTAAAGAAGGTAATGTTCTTACTTCTTTAAGTTTTATTGATACTACTGGAGCTTTAAGTAGTGAGAAATCTTATTTAGGTACTTTAACATTAGGAACTGGATATATTACTAACGATAAATTAAATACTATCACTAAAGATACAACTCTTAATGATAGTATTACTAAATTGATTGATAATAGCGATAGTAAATATAATACTTTATTAGGTCAAACTAATAATAGTTTTGGTAAAGATACTGTCCCAACTCTTTATGGTTTAAGACAAGGAATTAATAGTGATAGAACTAGTATTAGTAATTTAAGTAGTAAAATTGATATTTTAAATGGAGATGTATCTACTACTAATTCTGTTGCTTATAGTATTAAATAGGCTATTGATAAATTAGATAAAGCTGATAACAAGGTAGATAAACAATTTGTTACGGCGGTAGAAGAAAAAGATGGTTTAATAACTGTTTCAAGAAGTGCTTTACAAGAAAGTGATTTGCCTATTACTTTTGATGGAACTTATAGTAATAGTAATAAAGTTGCTACTATGAGTAGTTTAAATACTTTAAAAGCAAATCTTTTAGGTGGTTATACTGGCACATTAGCTGATGTAAATACTTTAGCAAATAGTAAATTAAATGAAAGCGCGGTGCGCAGTCTTACATATAATGCGACTTCTGGAAATAATGGAGCTAAAACAATAGCAGAAATGTTTGATTTAATTGTAGAATTATAGAATAAAAATACGTAGTTAAATACAACCATCAAAGCATTATAGAATAAAGACATTGAATTAAATAATTTAATTGTTGGATTAAGAACTGATGTTGATGCTTTAAAAAATAGCTCAAATAATACTGATACTCCATCTGAGACGACTTAATTTAAATAAAGGGTTTGGTCTTAACAGGCCAAACCCTTTTAGTATTGATTAAAAAGATTTTATAAATAATAGGAAGGAGTCGATTATCTTGCCTAATACATTAAATAAATATGTAAAATTTGTCAGAGGTTCTAAAACTGCTTTTGAAAGTTTAGGAACAAAAAGAGACAATGATACTTTATATTTTATTTATGGGGAAAATGATTCTTCTGGAGAACTTTATTTAGGTAGTCGTCTAATTTGTGGTGGAATTAGTTCCGCAGGTAAGTTAAGTGATTTAAGCGATATTGTCCTCAATGAAGTTAAGACAAATCAAGTTTTAACTTATAATGAAGAACAAAAAAAATGGGTTAATTAGAGTTTAGAAAATAATGAGACTTTAATTAATTCTATTGTTGAAAAATTATCTACAGAAGAAAATTTAGCTAAATTAGCTCCTGTTTTTAAGGGTAGAGTTCCAGGTTTAGTTCCAGTTTCTTTGCATGAAACTAAAGGAAAACATATCCTCACTGATGCTGGTACATGGATTGATATGCCAGTAGGAACATTAACTTAGGGAGATATTGAAACAATTAGTATAGCTAATAAATATTTAGTAGATAAGGGTCCTGATAATTTGGTAACTCGTGTTGAAGCGGTTGAACAAACTGTTTCTTGGGCTGATATTTAAAGGAGTGAAAAAAATTGAACGTTAAGTTTTTAAAAGGCTCTCAAGCCGAATTTGAAAAGGTGGCAGGTAGATATAAACCTGGTGCGTTTTATTTAGTAATTAATGACAATAAGTCCGCCGAAGACTATAAAAAACCAAGCCGTCTTTATTATGGTGTAGATGAAAATAATTGCGTCCCTGTAAATCAAGGCATTAATGTAGTTGATACTACCGCAGATTTACCTCAAAGTTTTAACCAAAATACTGCTGGCGAATTTTATTATATAAAAGATAAAAATATTTTATGTATCAATAATGGTAAAAATTGGATTCAAACTAATACTGATACTGTTTTAGATACTAGAAAAGAGAATAGTAATGTATCAGTAAATAACAATCCTGAAAGACCTAATGGAGCTTCTATAACTAATACTATTGCTGATAGTAGTGGTAATATTATTACTGAAACTTATGATATTATAGGTAGCGATTATATCCAAATTGAAGCAGTTCCTGCTATTGGTGATAACGGTGTAGACACTGTTAAATTGAGTTTAAAAGGAATTAATTATCAATTAAATTCTTCTTTAAACGAAAAAACTTTAAATGTTAATTTAAATAATGGCGATACTGGTGCAGGTAATTTTAATATTACCGCCGGTAGTAATGTTAATATTGCTGAAACTTCTACTGGAAATTATACTTTAAGTGTAAATAAAGCTGTTGATAGTATTGATGTAGCTAATCATGCTACTGGTACTGGTTTTACTGCTTCTATTAGTGGTCCTGGTGTTCAAGGGGCTGGTAATAATACAACTTTATCTGCTGATATTGATCCGGAAATTGCTTTAGAAGGTAAAACTGGTAGCTACAAATTTAAAGATGGTGTTTTAACTCTTCCTGTTTATAGTAAGCAAGATATTGATAATCAACTTAGAACTATTAATGCTATGGTATTCCGTGGCGGATTCCAAGTTAAAGATGGAGCTATTGCCTATGATAATTCTGATATTGCTGAAATTACTGAAGGTAATACCTTTATTTATACTGGAGCTGAAGATACTCTTTGGAATGGTCATTATTTACGCCCTGGTGATTTAATTATTGCTTCTGGGGAAGAGGTTAATGGCGTTATTACTGGTACTATTAATTGGACTTATGTTCCTTCTGCTAATGATCCTGTTACTGAAATTGAAGGAGCCAATGATAATAGTACTGCTGGTTTTATTATTAAACTTGGGTCTACCAGAAAACTTTTAGATTATGCTCTTCATGGTGAAAGTGGTATTGTTTTAGAAACAGAAGTTTTAACAGATTCAAAAGGTCAACCTACTAATTCTAAAGTTGTTACTATTAAACATAGTAATACTTTAACTGTAAATGATCCAGTTTCTCAATCTTATGCTGATGAACAAACTATTACTATTAATGAGCCAACTGAAATTGATGCTCAAGGGCATGTAATTAAATCTACTCAAAAAACTTTTACTGTAAAAAATACTCATCAAGAAATTGCTAATGCAGATTATACGGTAAATGGTACTAATACTTTAATTCCTAATCTTAAAGTTGCGGGTGCTGTTCTTGAAGGTAAACCGCTTGTTTTCGCAAGTAATAGTCTAAAGGTTAATGTTTCCGCGGCAACTAAGACTGATGATGCTAAAGTTAATTTTGAGCTAGAGTGGGGAACATTCTAAGGGCAATACTATTTAATAATAAATATAATTTTTTCTATTTTATATAGAAGAATGTTTTTATGGGGAAAGATGAAATATTCTTTCCCCATATTTTTTTTAGGATAGAAAGGAGTAAATTATGTCTAAAATACGTTTTCGTCCTGTATAGGGCCCAGAAGAAAAAATAAAAGAATATCCTCAAAGCGATGGATATTTTTATGTTGCAACAGATACAGGCCGAGTTTATTTAGATACAGCAACTGAAAATAAAATGCCAATAGGGTCTAGTGGTGTTCAGGTAATTTACGGTACAGATAATACTGTGGAAATTGAATATGATGCGGATGAAAACCCAGTGGCTTATTTAATTCTTTTATCAAAATTATCTATAACAAATTGTCATATAGATGATTTAATTTTAAATTTAGATGGATGTTTTTATCGAATTTTAGGTTTTGCTTTAAATGAAAACCGCGAAGAATGTGCGAGATGTGAAAAATTAACTGTCGCCGGGGCGGGCGGTGGCGGAGAAGGAGACTCTGAACAAAAAGTTTTAGGAACTGTTTCTTTAACAAGAATTCCATCTGACAGCCCTGTTGATATCTTAAATGAAGAAAATGTTAAAGTAAAAGTTTTGGTTAAATGTAGAACTGTTGGTGGTATTCCGCAATCTTCTTCTGTGCAAGGAATTATAACTATAAGTGAAATTAAAAGTGCTACAGAAAAAGAAGTATATTATACTTCTCCTCCTACTACTTATGAACATAATGTTCCACAAGAAATTGATTTAACTAATATTTTAAGAAATTCATGTTCTAGTGAGATTAATTTTAGCATTTATTATAATCCTGATGAAGAAAATAATAGATTTTAGAAAAACTCTGACACTATTAATATTAATAAGCACCATCTTTCTTTCAGTTGGAAAGAAAGTAGTTTTAGTAATGATAGTCCAATTGATAACGGACAAATATCTGTTAGCTGGTTAATGTCTGAAGATATCGCTAGATCTGTTGAAGTTTATTTTGATGACTATTTAGTTTTAGATAGAACTTATAGTGATACTGATTCTTCTTCTGAAGATTCTTTTGTTATTACTCCTGATACAAATATATTAGGGATTGACAAAGTTTCTACTTTAAAAAATTATTTTACTCATGGTGAGCATATAATAAAAGCAAAGTTATATTTAATGAATAATTCTAAAAAAGGCGCGGGAACAGATTTTATTCAAAAGGAAATTGTTATTCAAGAACCAGGCAATAAAATGCCTTTAATTTGGGTGCAAGATTTTAAGACAGAATATTATACTTATGAGACAATAAGAATTCCTTTTAAAGTATTAGACCCAAATAATAATGGAGCTTTTATAACTCTTTATAAGAATGGCGTCCAAGTAGGAACTAGAGAATTAGATAGTTCACAAGTTAGAGAATGGCAATATTGGGAAATTACTAATTTAACTGTAGATGATAGTTCTTATTATACTATTAAAGTTGGTACTGATCCTTATTCTTATTCTCGTAATTTTAATTTTACAATTTTAATTGATCCTTTAAGAGATATGAAATTAGCAAAAAAAGATAATTTAAAAGTTAATTTTATAGCTACTGGTCGTTCTAACTCAGAGGGAAAATTAGGTCGTGAAACTTATTTAATTAATAATAATAAATACGTAGAATTTAAAAATTTTAATTGGTATAATAATGGCTGGATTTTCGATGAAAACAATACGACTTGTTTGCGAGTAAGTAATGGTGCCGAGGTGTCTATCCCAATTGGGAAAATGGCTTTTAAAGATGGATCATCATCTGCTACTATTGAGGTTCAATTTAAAATAAAAAATCCTCAAAATTATGCTAAAGTTATAACTAAATATACTAGATATAAAGTAAGTAAAGATAATTGGGAAGATGATGATGCTTGGGATAAATTTAAAGCTCAAAATAAATATCTTAATTATGATGAGTTTTTAATTAAAGAATATTTACCGACAACTAATTATAGTTATGATGATTTAGAGTATAATAAAATAGAACAAGATTTTAATTTAAAGAATTTAGTTTGTGTGTATGGTAAATTAGGAAGTTCCGTTTCTCCTGGTATTTATTTTAGTCCATAGGATGCTGTATTTACGGCTAATGGCGCTCAAGAAACAGTTTCAGTTGATTTTATTGAAAATGAAATGCTAAATCTTTCATTTGTTTATACTAAAAAGAAAAGCGATATAGAAGGCGGAAATTCTAAATTATTAGAAATTTTTATGAATGGCGTTTTAACTAGTGTTGTACGTTGTAATAGTGATGTTTGGAATATTGATTCTGATTCCATTAAATTTATGTCTAATACTTGTGATATTGATATTTATAGTATTAGAGTTTATGATACAGATTTAACTATTCCTGAAATAGTCCAAAATTATGCTTTTGATAAAAGAAGTATAAAACAATGGGATCAAAAAGACCTTTACGAGAATAACACGGTATTAAAAGATGATGTATTCTCTTATACTAAAATGAAAAAGTATAATGATAATCATCCTACTGATCCTTTAATGCCTTATATTATTTTAAGAACTACTAAAAATAATAAAAACAACACAGATAATAGATTACCTTATTCTAAAGCAAAAGGAAGTTAGGAAGGAACTTTAGAATTTGTTAATACGGCTTTAGATGCTGCTTATAATAGTGGCGAATTAGAAAAAGTTGCTATAAAAGAAGGATGGAAACCTGTAATTGAAAAAAATAAAGAGACTGGGATAGAAACAATAAAATATACTGCTGTATAGAATTATTATATACATCATTGCCCTAGTTTTATAACTGTTCTTAATGGATGTACTTTTCAAGTCCAAGGCACTTCTTCACAATTTTATCCTCGTCGTAATTATAAGGCTAAATGTAAAAAATCAATGCTTTTAAATAGAGGCCCATTTGCTGAGGCTTATAAAAAAGCAGGAGATTAGTATAATGAAGATATAACTAAACATCCTTGTTATTTAGAATGGTTTTATATGGATAATAAAACAGTTGGTACTACTAAGTTTACTTTAAAAATAGATTTTATGGAATCTTCAGGAGATTATAATAGAGGGTTTGCTAATTTAGTTAATGAAATTTATTCTAAACATCCCGTAGAAGATTATAAAGATTCTTTTGATAATTATAATTTATATGGAAATTTAGAAGATTATCGTACTTCAGTGAAAGGATTCCCAGTTTTAGCTTTCCATTATATGTCTAATGATGATAATACATATTCTAAAGAAAATAGCAGTAATTGTATTTTTATTGGTAAATATAATATGCTATTAGACAAAGGGTCAGATGAATGCTATGGATTTAAGCCTGATAAAAAGGTTTTATAGAATCAAATTAATGGAACTCCAAAAGTAAGAGATATTGCTGAATGTTGGGAATTTTAGAATAATTCAAGAACATATTGTTCTTTCCGCGACCCTTGGAATCGTTATAAATTATCATTTAGGAATCCTAATATGGTAATTCCTCCAGATGGAGATAATCCTGAATTAGTTAAAGGCGCTCCAAAAGTTGTTGATTCTTTTGAACCAAGATATAATCCAAATGATGATTTAATTGCTGAATAGTTATTTAATTTAAAAGACTGGGATGACCCAGATGGAACATAGACTAAGATTGTTGGAGAAGAATTAAAAAATGTAGCTCCTGATAGGCTTATTAAAAAAGAAATAATTGATGAAATTACTGGTGTAAAATCTATTAAATGGATTATAAAAAATCCAGATGGAGAAGAAATAGAATTTAATGTTGGTAATAATACAAGTAAACAAGAATTGCTCTTAGCTTTAATGTCTAACTGGGAAGATGCAGTTAGTTGGGTATGGAGTACCTGTTTAGATTGTGGTAAGATTGAGTTTGAGGATGGATAGAAATTAGAGCTTCAATCTATGGGTACTTATACTAAAGTTGAAGGACTTGCAGCAGCTATATACACCCCTAATGAATATTACATCGAAGATGGGGTTAATAAAGATGGAAAAATTATTTATAAATTAGCTTCTGAAGATTATAATCCTGAATTAAGGTATTATAAATAGATTAATGAAAATAATAAAGTAAATTATATAAGTATAAAACTTACAAATGATTTGAGTAAAGTATATAAAACAAATACTTACTACCTTTTAGTTGATAGTAAAAATGAAATTTATGTATTAAGTTCTGATAAATTTAATTCTTCTTTAGATTATTATTCTTTTGTTAAAAATGAAGATCTTATTGATGAAAGATGGAGATTGCCTAAACCAGTAACTTATGATTCTATTACTTATACTAAAGATAGTAAAGAATACCGTCAAGCTAAATTTAAAAATGAATTAAGTAATTTCTTTGATATCGAATATTTGGCTTCTTATCTTTTGATGACGGAAATTTTTGAATGTTATGATTCTCGTGGAAAAAATGCAATGTTTGCTTCTTGGGGTCCGCAAAAAGGCAATGTTCAAAAATCTACCGGTAAATAGCATTATATTTGGTATCCTATCTTTTATGATATTGATACTCAACTAGGTATTAATAATACCGGTATCCCATCTTTTGAATATTATATTGATGCTACTGAAGAAGGAAGTTTTTCGACTAATGATAGTGTTCTTTGGAATAATTTTTATACTTTCTTTAAGAATAAAATGGTAGATAAATATAAGCAATTAATGGGAACTCAAAATAATTCTTATAGCCCAAATGATTCAAGAGTAAATAAAATTTTTACTAAAGGCGCAGGAGCAGGGGCTAAAAAGAGCGATATTGTAGATAAATGGTATCGTACTGATCCATCAGTATTTCTTGATAGTTATGCCGCTTTAGGAGATCGACCAATTATTGCTTTAAGCTTAGATGAAGAATTTAAATATATTATTCCAACAAATTCTAAAGCTGAAAATATGCCAGTATTTGGCCGTTTAACTGATGGAGGTTCATATGAGGTTGAAGATGATAAATATTTTTATGCTTTGCAAGGAGATAGAAATCTTTATCGCGCGCAATTTTTAGCTAATCGTCTTAATTACATTGACTCTTGGTTGACTGTTGGCACTTATGCCAGAAACGGTGGAGGAAGCTATATTAGAAGTCGTATTTCCGCGAACAATCCTAAGAATACATCAGATAAATGGATTGAAGGTACTAACACTCAAAATATGGAAGGATTAATTACAAATTCTCAGTATTGGAAAAATGGTGCTGAATTCGAAGAAAAAAATCATATGTTTGATGGTGAATATTGGATCAACATGGAACCCGCGCGTAATGCCTATGTTACTATTGGTACAGATGGAGAAAATTTTCCTTCAAAAAAATATAATGGTTTAGAACCGGTTAAATATGTAGCTCCTGATATTAAAAAAGGAATTATGAGTAGCGGTAATTATAAAGAACAATTATATTATATTTATGGAATGGATCAAATGAAATCCCTTGGTGATTTAAGTAAATTATATTTCCAAGAGTTTGCAGCTGAAGGAAAAATGGAGCGTTTAACTGATTTATTATTAGGATATGATGGAAAAGATGAAAGCGGTAATGAATATTTTAATAATGATGTAAATGACTGGTCCTTCCCAAAAGGTGGAATGCCTTTACTTAAAGAAATGAATCTTTGTAATATTAACTTTAAAAAAGACTAGGGTGCATTAGATTTAACTAAAAGTGAAAAACTTGAAAACTTTAGAAATACTAAATCTAATATTCCGAGAGTTAATTTCGCTCCTGGAGTAGCTTTAAATACTTTATATTTAACTAATCGAACAAATTATTTAAGTTTAATAGAAGCTAATTTATTAACGAAATTAATAACTAATTATGTATATCCTAAAAAAAATCCGATTACTGGAAAACTTGAGATTTTAGATGAAAATCGTGGTTTATATATTCAAGGTCTTACCGATGCTGAAGAAGGAAAAGAAAAAACTGAGATAAGAACTTTTGATATTCGAGGTGGCAATTTAGGCTATAATAGTTATAAATTATTACGCAAATATATTTCAGCTAGTAAAAATAGTAAATTAGATTTATCTAATTGTATTATTAATTTAAATAATGTTTAGTGGAGTCCATATAGACTTCTGACTGACACTAAAACAACTCTTGATCCAGAAAGAAAATCTTATTATAGAGATAATGGACATTTTTAGTTGGTAGCTATTCCAAAAGATTAGGTTAATAAAATAACAAAATCTGATATTAAAAATAATCAGATTTATTATTTAGATACAATAAATGGAGACAATAATAATCATAGTATAATAACTGATTATAATTTATTAATTGATATTTATAATAATTATAGGGGTCTTAATACTAATAAGCCAGAAATATCTGGTGTTATGTATATAAAAAATAATAATTAGATTGATGAATCTATTATCTAGACTGAGTTATAGAATAAATACCCTGATTTAATAATTTTTGTAGAAAACGTTAAACAAGAATGTTCTGCCAAGTTTATTTTAGAAAAAGAAGATATTGATGGAGTGTTAATTTAGGAGGTTCTAAAAACTTAGAAATTACCCTTATCTAGCAGTGAATTCTTTGATGATCCAACAAATTCTTCTAGTGAAACTTATATTTCTTTTGGTAGCTTACAAGAAAAAATGCCAACTTATGATTTTAAAGGTTGGGAAGATGATACGGGAGAATTAGTAATTACTGTTGGAAAAAATGTAAATGAAGAAGACGTTGTTTTAAAAAGCGATTGGAATTCTTTGTCTTTACAACCTAATAAAATGGATTATATTTTTAAAGCGAGATTTGAGCGTAAATCTTATACGATCACTTTCGTTAATGGTGACCGCATTATTAATGATTCAACTGTAAAGAAAGTATTTAATTATGGTGAAAAAATTACTGTTCCAAAAGAATTCTATTATTTTAATAATACAGAAGTATCTGATTTACCAGAAGGCGAAGACCCATTAGAGTGGACTTGGAGATAGACGGGATGGGCGGATAAGGATGGAGTTAAAATTGATTTAACTAAACAACTAGCCTATGCTGACCGCGAATTTTATGCTGTTGGAGAGCCGATTAGTGTTTATGATAATATTTTAACTAATGATGCTACTCATAAATATTATGATATTATAAACTCTGATGGAGAATTATCATTTGCAATGACTGACTTAGCTAAGAATTTAAAAGGCAAAATTACTTTACCTACAACTTATAATGGTTAGCCAATTACAAGAATTAAATATAGTCAAGTTAACCCCTCAGCAGCAGTTGGTATTCAGGTAAATCCTAATATTACTGCTATATTCTTTGCTCCAAAAGATAGTAATAAAATTTCTGTAATAGATGATTATGCCTTTATTTTAGATAGCGGATTAGAATATTTCCAATTTAGTGATTGTTTAAAGAAAATTGGCACTAAAGCATTTTATCAATGTCCTTTAAGCCGTAATAACATAATTCCTTATTCTTCTTCTACTGAAGGTTTGACTTTTGGAGCTCAAGCATTTTATCAAAGTAAGATGGGTTCTTATTCTCCTTATAATTTAATTATAGAGGGATGCAAAGACGGTATTCTTAATTTTGATATAAATGCATTTTCTGGCCAGACAATTTTAAATATGTCTGGTAATTAGTTTAAAGGTTATACTGGTGCTATCCAAGTATAGATTGGTACTAATAAACACCCAATTAAACAAATTACAGCAGATAGTTCTGGTAATATTTTTACTCCTCGTCAAACTGGTATGCCTACTGTTGCTAATGGATACACAGGTCGTTTTAGATATTATTATGTGGCTAGTTATGGTGAAAGTGTTAAAAATACTTTACATAATATTTATGAAGCAATGATATCCAATAGAGCGAATTTTGAAGAAGAGCCTATTGTAAAGTGAGGACAAATTATGGAAAAAGAAATTGTTTATAGATATATGGGTTCTAATGGTATTATTGAATCTTCTATTCAATTAACAGGAATTCCTGCAACTACTTTATATAGATTAATAGCAGATTACAATAAAAAATTAACAAGAGATGGAAAAGAATTCTTTTCCATCTCTCCTTTAGTTCCTGAAAATGAATTAAAAGAATGGTATGAGGTTTAAATAGGCCAGAATACATTGATTTAAATATAAAAAAAATTAGGTTAAATAGGAAAAAAACTATTTAACCTAATTTTTTTAGAAAGGAAGAGATAGATTTGATAGTTAAAAATGATAGTGTTATCGAACAAGCTAAGTGGGAAGAACTTCAAAAGAAAATTAATACTTTAGCTAAAGATAATAAAATAAAAAACGTTAATGGAAAAATCGTTGAAATAAAATCTATTGAAGACTATTATAGTAACATCACTGGTATTGTTCAAATGAAGAAACTAGATCCATCTGTTCTTCGCATACCCTTAGATGAGCCTATTATAAATATAAATGCTGATACTCGTCAAATTGAATTAACTAAAGAATTTGGAAAAACTCAACTACTTACTGTTGAAAATGATCATTTGGCAGAAACAATTTATTTCCAAATTGATAGATATTTTGATTTACAAGATTTAGCAGCTGATGATATTAAAATTTATATTTAGTATTATTTGAACGATCAAATTCAAGGTTATTCTGAAGCTATTTGCCCCGATATTGGTACTGCTGGAAAATTAATTTTTGGTTGGCAAATTAGTGATGAAGTAACTAGTGAACCTGGTACTTTATAGTTTTCTATTATTTTCTTCAAAAAAAATCCAAAAGATAATAATAATTTAATGTATGTATTTAATACATTACCCGCGCAAATGGTTATTAATAAAACTTTAGACATTGATGAAGACTTAATTACCGCGCAACCTGTTGATTATTTAACTGGGTATTTAGAAAGTTTAATTGATTCAAAGAAATCTGCGGGCTTTGGAGTCCCTGATAATGTGGCTTTCTTGACAAGTATTTTAAATAATAAATCAGTTTATTTAACTGGTGATAAATTATATGCTTTAGCTTATAATGATACTTTAAACAATCCAGACAATACTACTATTGAATATAAATGGATTTGTAATTATAGAGGAACTAATACTGAATTAAAAAATGGTATTGGCTATGAATACAAAAAAATTGTTGATGATAATAGTATTTTTAGCGGAGATATGGCCTATAACGAAAAATTGACTTATTTCACTAAAAATGGAGATACTTATATTAATAGTAGTAGCGATATTAATCTTGAGAATTATGTTGCTAAAAAGAATGATCTTTATTTAAAAGTCCAATATTGTGAAGTCGACGGGTGCGGAAGTTATAGTGTAACTGCCTATGGTACGACCGCAAATCAAGTAAGTAGAGAAGTTAAATGGGTAGGATTAAGTGTTGTTGTGGAAGGTATTAGTGAAGATTTTAAAATTATTCTTGATCCCTCTCCTGATAATGGATGTTATTATGGCTCTTCTAATACAATTACTGCTATTGGGTAGAATGATGAAGGAGTTCAATGTACTTATCTTTGGACAAAGAATGGGTCTGAATTTAGCAATGAAAAAACTGTAACTTTAACTCAAGAAGATAATTATACTTTAACAGTTCATGGGTATAAAAATAAAGATAATATAGATTATGGTCCAATTAATTTTACTAATTATTTTGATCCTATCAATTTAGTGCCTACTGGTGAAGTAAAAACTGAAAATGGAAAATATATTGTTAATATCACTAATACTAGTGAGTTAGGAAATGGAATTTATGAATATTAGTGGAAAAATGCTGAAGGTGTTACTCAAATAACTACTTCTGGGACTAATAACGCAATAGAAATAAATGAAAATATTACTCAAGTGGCTGTTATTATTAAAAAAGGTGAAAGAAAATCAAAGCCAGGAGTACTTACGATATAAGAGGTAAAATAAATGATAACTAATCCAACTGATTATTATAGCGTTTTACATCAAATACAAGATGAAAATTTTCCAGTAAAATATCCAGCTTTTCCTGCTCCAGAAGATGAAAAATTAGTTTAGATAAATTTAAATTCAAGGACTATTAGTAATGAAAATAATTATATTACAGTTGAAGGCGACCATGCTGCTGAAATTATTTATTTTGAAGTAGATAGATATTTTGACACTATGGATTTAACTAATATGATGTGTATTATTTAGTATATTAATGCTGACAATGAAAAACGTATTTATCCAGTTCCATATTATGATACTTTAACTCATAAAGATAAAATTATTTTTCCTTGGGTTTTAAATTATAGTGCTACTAAAAAATCTGGTAATTTAAATTATATGATAACTTTTTACAAAATAGAAAAAGATTCTAATAATTTATTATATAATTTAAATACATTGCCAGCAAGTCTTTAGATTTATTCTAAGCTCAATTTAGATTCTATTGTAAAAGAAGAAGATTATTATGTAATTGATGATAGCCAAGTAGTTCAACAAATTTGGGAGCGTTTAGCTCGTTTAGAAGGATTTGTTGGTGGTAATGGGTTGGATGTTTATTGGATTGTTCTTGAATAAATAAACTAAATGGTATAGAATTATTAATTAATTCTATACCATTAATTTATAGAAAGGAGTTATTGAAGATCGATGGCTCTATTTAAAATTTTAAAAGGAAACTCAAATAATTTAGTTTCCTATGATAATGCTGAAGTAGTTAATGGTAAAATTCCTTTTCCTGCCTTAGATTCAGGAAAAACTTTATTTACAACAGCAGACAGTACTCCTATTACAGAAGGATATGCTTATTTTACAGAAGACACTCATAAATTTTATATTGATACTAAAGATAAAAGATTAAATTTATATACTGATCACGCGGATTATGCTACTTATGATGAAAACGGACGTAATTTAGCGGAATTGTCAGAAGTATCTTATGAAAATATTGATGATACTGGAAGTAAAATTGGTACAATAAATATTAATGGAATTGAGCATAATGTTACTTGTCCTACTAATATAATAAGTAAACCTATAAATAAATATGTATTTACCGCAAAAGCAAATTAGAATACATTTACCATTCCTTTTGATTTTGATGATAGCAGTGCTTTAACTTTATATTACAATGGTATTATGTTAAAAGAAACAGATCATTATACCATTGAAGGAAAAGTTATTACTTTAAATGGTTGGACCAGTGAAGCTGATGATTATCTTGCGGTTATGGGTATTGAAGGAGCCGCCGCAATTAATGTAGACGAAAAAGTTGCTTAGATTTAGGAAGCAGTAGATAATGCTGAAATAACTATTAATAATAAAGTAAGTAGTGCTATTAAACAAATTGATGATAAATTAGCAACTGTTCCTGATGATGTAACACAAGCAGTATATAAAAATAAATCTAATACAATGACTGCAAATGGTAAAATTACCATGGATAATACTTATATTCCTACAGCAGATATGGATTTAGCAACTAAAAAATATGTTGATAATGCTACTCCTCCTACGGTTGGAACTACTACTGATTATTCTATTTATATTGGATCTACATAGCCTGCTTCTGGCACCGCGCCTTTAATATGGATAGATACAACTGCTAAAACTGGTACTTTTAAATATAGGACTTCTACCACAGGCACTTGGACACCTGTTCCAGTGGCTTGGATTTAATATAAATTTATTGTAAGAAAAAGGAGATAATATTATGGATCAAAATTTGATTAATCAATTATTTCAAGTGTGCTTGATTCCTATGCTTGGTGCTTTAACTACTTTTATAGTTATTTGGATTAAAGCAAAAAGTGCAGAACTACAAAAGAAAACTGACAATGATATTTTAAATAAATATGTGCAAATGGCTACTGACACAATTACTAACTGTGTTATTGCCACTAATCAAACTTATGTAAATTCTCTTAAAGAACAAGGCAAGTTTGATGAAGCTGCTCAAAAAGAAGCATTTTAGAGAACTTATCAAGCGGTATTGCTTATTTTAAGCGATGACGCTAAAGAATATTTAAATAATGCTTTTGGCGATTTAAATAAATATTTACAAGAAAAGATTGAATCTACAGTAAATAATTATCGTACTCCAAATGATGATTTAAAGTAATAAAAATAAGGGAGACATTCTTAATTGAATGTCTCCCTTATTTTTTTTTATCTAAATGGATTTTTCCATCGTCGATTAATTTCTTCATAACCTTTTTTAGGAAAGTATAAAATTTCACCATTTCTAAAAGTTAAATTGTCTTTATTCATTATTTTAATTTGATTTAAATTAATAATTAAACTTGGTGGGATAAAGACAAAATCTGGATGATAAACTAAAGTTCCTATATAATTTTCAAAAGAAGTTTTTAAAGTTTTACTATTTAGAACCTCATTTTCTAAATGACAACATAAATTTCGTTTTTGGATATCAGCATATAATACTTTATTTAAATCAATTTTTACTTCTCCGTTAGGAGTATCTAAATATTTATATTCACGTCTTTTTCCTTCTCTAACTTCATGTAAAATAGAAAAAATTTTTTCTTTATTAACAGGTTTTTTGACGAAATTAAATGCCTTTACTTCATAAGAAGCTACTCCATAATTTATTTGGGAGGAAACAAAAATTATTTTTCCAATATACCCATTTGTTCTTAAAAGATGAGCTATTTCAATGCCATCCATGTTTTTGAATGTAATTCCTAAAAAGATTGCATCATAATCAATATTAGAATCAATTAATTTTCCAGGATCAGTAAATTTATATATATATCCCGGCAAATTAAATTCTTTAAAATACTGATTTATTATTTCTTCCAATGAGTCATTTTGCTAATCGCTATTGTCGCAAATACCTACGATAAAAATTTTAATCACCTTCATTTTGTTTATTTTAGAAAAAATTTTTCTATCTTTATATTCTTTCTATATTATAATTATACAAAAATTTTTAAATATTGTAAAATAAAAAATTATAAAGTGTCAAATTTATTTAATTTTAAGTAAGTGAAATTTTTATCCAAAAAGTGTCAGTAATTATAATATATTTACACAAAATAAAAGTCATATAATAATGAAAGGAAAAGATAAAACCTTTCATTATTATATTTCTCCGGAGGTAATAACATGAATACTTATGGTTATCCATAGCAGTAGTATCCAATAGGTAATAATAGACCTATTTATGGAACAACTGCTACACCTATGATTCAAAACAGTACTGCATAGCGAATTAGACCCGTTGCTTCTTTAGAAGAGGTTCGAGCTATGAATATAGATTTTGATGGTTCAGTTTTTTATTTTCCTGACTATGCTAATCGTAGAATTTATACAAAACAAATAAATATGGATGGAACAGCTTCTATCAATATGTATGAATTAAAGGAAATCCCAAATTCTTCTTAGCCTAATAATGACTATATAACACGAGAAGAATTTAATACTACCTTAACTTCTATTAAAGAAGTATTTGCATAGATCATGGGATCCAATAACGCGGTTGCGCCATCTCAAGGAACGGATTAGCCAACTCCATAGCAACCAGCAGAGAGCAAACCGCAGTTTAATTTTTAAGGAGAGCTTCAAATGACACAATCAATGAATCCAATGCAAATTATTGCTATGATTAAAAACGGTCAAAATCCATAGCAATTAGTTTTATCTATGCTTGAAAATCAAATGGGCGGAACGCCAATGGGCAATAATTTATTACGAATGGCACGGAACGGTCAATCCGATGACATTGAAAAATTTGCTCGTAATTTGTTTGAATCAAGAGGGTTGAATTTCGATAAAGAGTTCAATAGTTTTAAGTCCCAAATGGGGTTTAAATAAATAAAATTATAGAAAGAGGTTTTGTTATGTTTAATTACAATTATCCAATGAGCACGCCGAATTATTCATTATCTGATATTGCTGCGGCTTCTGGAAATGGCTATCGTAATAATGATGGCGGAATGTGGGGAGACGGAGCATGGTGGATTATTATCCTGTTCTTATTCTGCTTCAATGGTTGGGGCGGTAATGGCTGGGGTAATAATGGTTCTGGTTTCCAAGGCACTACAACCCGAGAAGAATTGAACTATGGTTTCGATATGAGCGATCTTAAATCTGGGGTTAATGGTTTAGCTTCTAGTCTTTGTAATGGTTTTAGTGGAGTAAATACTAATCTTTTAAGTGGTTTTGCTAATCTTGCTGAAACTAATAATGCTAATACTCGTACTTTACAGAGCGATATCAGTAATATGGGCATGAATAATATGCAGAATACCTTTAGTATTACTCAGGCTATTAATGCTGATACTGTAGCAGGTATGCAGAATACTAATAATTTAACTCAACAATTAAGTAATATGGCAGCTACTAATGCTCAATGTTGTTGCGAGAATAAACAGTTAATTCAATCTAGCTTTGCTGATCTTAATTACAATCTTGCTAGTATTGCTTGCCAGAATCGTCAGGCTACCGTCGATGGCGTCCGCGATATTATTGACAACAATAATGCTAATATGCGTTCTATTCTTGACTTCCTTGTTCAAGATAAAATTGAGACTCTTACCAGTGAAAATAGCGCTCTTAAAAATTAGATTTCTCAAAATCTTCAAAATGCTTATCTTATTGATCAGTTGTCTCCAAAAGCAACTCCTGCTTATATTGTTGCTAATCCTTATACCGGTATTGGTTATACTAGTTATGGATGCGGTTGCAATTCCTGATTGAAGAAAGAAGGTTAAATTATGGAAATAACGGCTAATGCTTTACAATCAGTTGCTACTGGTTCTAATGTAGTATTCACTAACACAGCTGTTGCTGGAAACTGTTCCATAATGTATCGCGAGGGTAGCGGTTTAGTTACCCTTCGCGGTCTTACGAACGGTCAACGCAGAGCTCGTTTCCGCATTTCATTCGGAGGTAATATAGGAGTTCCGACTACTGGAACTGCGGGTGCTATTTCTTTGGCTATAGCTATTAATGGAGAGCCAGTTACTACTTCTACAATGATTTCTACTCCTACGGCTACTGGATAGTTTAATAATGTTTCACGTGCTTTATTCCTCGATGTGTTAGGCGGTTGTTGCACTCAAATTAGTGTTGAAAACACGAGTTCATAGGCTATTGATGTTAAAAACGCCAGCTTAATTATCGAGAGAGTGGCATAAGGAGGTTTTTTAAATGTGTGATAAATTCCAAGAAATTAAAAAGCAATTATTAACTCAAGTAGAAAGTCAAATGGCTCATTTAGAATGTGTTGATACAAAGGAAATGGGCGAAGTAATAGATATGATAAAAGACCTTGAAGAGGCTATTTATTATTGTACCATTACTGAAGCTATGAATGAATTACCTGAAACCACACATTATTATACTGAAAAATATAAATCTCCTCATAAAAAAAGAATCTATAAACCTATGACATATGATTATGATTGGGAAGATTATGATTATGATGAACATGAATATGAGATGCCAACGAGTGGTAAATCTCATGAAACCCATGATAGCAGAGAGGGTCGTAGCGGTGTCCATAGAAAAATGTATATAGAAGCCAAAGAACTTCATAAAGATAAGAACGTTTAGATAAAAGAGTTAGACAAATATCTTCAAGAATTAAGTTCTGATATAGTAGAAATGATCGAAGATGCTTCTAATGATGAACGCTCTTATATGGAAAAGAAAATCTAGGCTTTAGCATCTAAAATTGGATCTATGAATGGTTAATATTAATAATAGGAATTGGAGGATACTATTAGTATCTTCCAATCATCCTATGTTAATGCGACCTTCTGGAATATATACTTTAGGTTCTTGCGATGATCCTACTTCAACAATTTATATTAATGAAAATATTAGTAATAAAAAATTAAAGAAAGTATTAGCGCATGAATTAACTCATGCCGCAATTTTTAGTTATGATATTTCATTAAAACCAGAAGAAGAAGAATTAATTGCGGATTTAGTGGGAACTTATGGTGAAGAAATTATAAATAATACTAATCTTTTATTTAAATAGATAAAAAAAATAAGGGAATGAAACTATTTTTGTTTCATTCCCTTATTTTTTTTTATTAGTCTTTAAGCGGTAATTTTAAAGTCCTTTCATAGTACTCTTTAGCCTATCCATTTCCACCTAAACCTGCATATACTTTAAAGAATTCGACTAATTGTTCATACTATCCTGAAGTCATATATCCTTGTTTTAAGAAACTTTGACATAACTGAATTAATCTAAATCTATAAGAAGCAAGAATTATTTCAACATGTCTCTCACTAATTTTATTCTCTTCTAATACGAAAGATCTTAAATTATTTAAATCTTCTTTGATTGGGGCTATATGTTCTTCAATTAATTCTTCTAATTCTTCATCTTTCTTTTCTTCTGCCAATTTTTGATACATTTTCATTTGAGTATAAATATATCTACAAAAGGCTAAGAGACCAGCAGAAATAAGACCAAAAAATATTTCTATAAAATGCTAGGCAATAAAAGCAGACATAAAAAATACCTCCTTCCACTTGACTTCTAATATATTTTAAAAGAAGGGAAGGAGGATTATTTATTTAAGGCCTATCTATTATTCCCAATTAAAATCATTATTGGAACTTTCTTTCGTGAAATATGCGGTATATAAACATATAGCATCACATATATCGTCATTGGCTTTTATATTATATTTTTGCTATACAAAATCAATATCAGCTTGTTTAAGAGTTTCACGTTTAATACTGCGGCCAGTTTTAATCCCAAGCTTTTTGCGCCATTCACTAGCCTACATTAGTTCTAATGTTTTGGAAGTAAATGAAGAATTAACTTCATGTGCGCCTAACATTACTGCACCTTGAAGCCACATTAATAAACGTGAAGTGTCAGAATACCCATAAGTTTCAGGATGAACATCTTCCGCAACTATTTTTTCAATATTATATTTTTTTATTAATTCAATAATCTAATCTTGTATTTTTTGTATTCTATCTAAATTATTAGAGGAAATCGCGGTTAACAGTCCATAATCCAACATTTCTCCCTCATTATTAGATACGCAATAACCAGTAGATTTAGTAGATAAATCTAAAAAGAGGATATTCAAGTAATTACCTCCTTTCTTTAGGGTTTGAGGTAATTACTTTGAAGTTGAACCAAATCCTCCGAGGCGATCACCAGAAGCATTATCATCTTCGGTGATTAAATAAGGTTTAATAATACCTTGACCAATAACATCCCCTTTATAAAGCTGGATATCAAAAGGAGATAAATTAATCATTTGAAAATAAATATGTCCTTCATTGTCAGGATTATTATAATAGTCTGCGTCAATAATCCCTACACCATTAGCAAGAATAAGCCAATACTTTAAAGGACAAGAACTGCGAACTGACAATTCAAGATATGTATTATCATTTAATTCACATTTAATTCCAGTAGGCACAAGAGTTGGTTTTGCTTTAAGATTTTTTGTCATATTACTCATATCTTCAAGAGAAATTGAATCAGAATAATGGGTTGGAAATCTATTTAACAAATTTTTATATGCTGGAATTACAATATCTTCCGCCACTGTAAAATCATAGCCCGCGGATTTCGCTGTTTTTCTTACGGGCAAAACCGCGTCTGGATATTTACTTACTCGTTCAAACTTCATTAAAAGCTTACCTCATAATTTACATCAATATTACTAATAGGATCTTTTTCATCATTGAATTTTTTAACAAGAGTGACTTGATACCATTCATCAACAATTTCACCCTTGGCCTTTTTTTCTTTCTTTACTGAACTATACTTAGCTAAAATATATTTAGTTTCAGCCTTAGCCTCGTCAATAAGCGCGGCCGCGCTTTCCTCATTATCTACACGATAAACTTCTGTAGCACTTACAAGATACTTATTCATTAACCTACCTCAACTTTAATTTCTTTTCTATTGGAATAATTTAAACTATTACTTTCATAAATTTTTGGAATTAATTCATTAATAAAATCTTCAATACCATATAAACGTATAGTATCAGTATCATTCTTATAACAAGATGCTACTAAAACATTTGGAAGATCAGAAATACTACAAGTTCCAATACTTACTGCCATTCCATCATCATAAGTTTTAAAAACATTTTGTTCCATTGAAAATAAATTAATATTACAAACAATCATTTAATTACACTCCACAATACCAGCATCATATTGGAATAAATAAAAACAATAAGATTCATTGCCAATATTTATCCAAATTTCAATAGCACCATTATTATTTTTTTCCCAGCCAACAATACTTCCTAATTCTTGACAAAGTATAATTACCATACTCGCTAAAGAACCAGTTGAAATAATTGGAGGAGTATTTTTGTGAAAAATGGTATAATAATTATAATCTTTACATAATAACATATAATACATTCCATATTCACTCATTTCATTAATACTACTCATTAATTTATTTAATTCTTCTTCATTAATTGGATCCATTTGTATCATAATATTTTTATTAAAATCATATAAATTCATCCCAGTTTGAAATGTAGTAGAATTATCTGATAAATTATTAGTAGTAGTTCCTACCATTACCCATTCATTTCCAGTATAGCAATATTGTTTTTGATCTTCACCAGAAATGGCAATAGTTCCTTCTTCGAATTTACGAGGAGAATTATATAATTCTCCTATCGTATTAGTATAAAAAACATTCATTGTTATATAATCTCCTATCTATTTCATAGAAAAATTATATCACAAATTTTCTTTTTTGTCAAGTTTTAAATTAATAATATTCTAATTGCGGGAACCGCGCAAAGGCAAAGTGATATCTCTTTCCTTTTGGATATATGGTCCATCAATTAGATAATCAGCAGTTTTTAATATATTCTTAATTCTAATATTATTACTATTCTTCAAATCATCATAAACATATCCAGTCCATACATATATTTTAATATTTGGATATATTTTTTTAATTTCAGTAATAACTAAATTAGTTAAAAATTCATTTTCAGGGCAGAGAGGCTCTCCACCCATAATACAAAGATTACGCTCAACATTATTCGCATTAATGGCAGTAATTAATTCATCTAATACTTTATTAGTAAATTCTTTCCCACCATTAAAATCCCACGTTTCGGGGTTTTGGCATCCTTCACAATGGTGCGGACACCCTTGTGTAAAAAATGATACACATACTCCGGGTGCCGCCGCCAAATCATTCTTTATAATTCCTGCATATTTCATATATCCTTTATTTCCTCCACTTCTAAATCTAAATCATTAACGTCATCTTCATCATCAGTTTCAATATAATAAGCAGAACACTAACAATTAGTATGGTAAGGAGGAAGAGGAATATCTTCTCCTGCCGGATACTCTCCATCCCATTCACTGCATAGATCACCACAAGTCCCTGATTCAATTACGAGTATTGAAGCTACGGGTTTTATTTTCATTTCCATTAAATGAGTGAATAAATATTTACTTTCATTATTTAATAGACGAGAATACATATTAACACTAAAACTTTTTAAATTATCTGGAAAATCACCAGATAGTCTTTTTTCTTCTAAGTCATCTAAATATTTAATAATCCGCTCATCTAATGTTTTTCCATCTTCTTGAAAAGTTAAATTTGCGATATTCTGCAAATTAAATGGAGCTACTTTTGTGTAAATTTTTCCTAATTCTATATTAATCTCTGAATAAAGATTTTCTAAAGCCTTATAAAATAAATTTATTAGAATAGTTTGATGTTCTTCTGTATTAATTTTTTCATCATTAGCTATCCAAGAAAATATTATTTTTATAATTGCTTCTAATTCCGAATCAATTTTTTTATTTAATACTTCTGTAGCTTTTTCTAATTTATTTTTTATTTTCTAATGCTTCCTTAAAGGTTTTTTAGAATAATTCATTCCATAACCTCCCAAGAGCAACAATATAAACTACAATAAGGAATAATTATTGTTTTTAATATTTCTTCGTTATTATAATTTTTAGATATTTTTATTTTATAAAATCTATAACCCCTGGTATTCTAAGTTATAGGTAACCATATCCATCGCTCATTATTTTCTTGCCATTCTATACGAGTTTTTGATATCCTGATTGGTATAATATTATTTTTATCTAAATAATTATAAACTTCTTGAGAATTATCAGTTATATAAGCACATATTACTATCTAATTAGAACAAGGATACTTTCGTCCTTGTTTCTAATTAAAATAGTTTGCTAAATCATAAATTGAATGTATCATTCCATCTACCCTGTATGTTTTACTCTTGCTTCAACTTCTTTTTGTTTGCCCCAATTGAAAGCAGTTTTATAATTACCTGTAAGATAACCAGTTACACGACGCAATTGTTGGATATTATGACTTCCGCACTCAGGGCAAGAATCATTAAATTCATCACAATAACCACATTCAAGGCAAGTGTCATTAGGAACATTTACAGCGAAATAAGGAATATCGTGATCCATCGCATAATTGACGATAGTTTCAAGAGCATCAATATTATGTTTTACAGTAGAATCTAATTCTACATATGTAATACATCCAGCAGAAGAATAACCTGTCAACTGACTTTCAATATCAATTTTGTCAAAGGGAGAAATTTTCTTCCATACGGGAACATGAATACTATTAGTGAAAAATTCTTTATCAGAAACATTAGGTATAATGCCATATTTTTCTTTGAATTTTGTCATAGCAGTATAGCAAAGATTTTCTGCAGGAGTATAGTATACACCAAAATTTAATTTATATTTTTCTTTATATTCAGCGCATCTATCTTTGAAACGTTTTTCAATCTTTTTAGCAATTTTCATACCGTATTCTGTGGTATGATCTTCTCCAATGAGAATTTGAAGAGTTTCTGCAAGACCAATCTAACCAATAGCAAGAGTTCCGTGTTTAAGAGCGGAACGAATTCCTTCTTCTGGAACATAACCTGCCATAACATTATTTTCATACATAAATCTCGCAGATCCAGGATCTTGAGAACAAATCCATTCAAAACGTTCCATTAATTGAATACGTGCTTCATTGATTTTTCTATCAAGTAAAGCTAAGAAAACAGAGACAATATCTTCTTCTTGTCCTTCTTTCTAACATTCTTCTTTTGCCATCATCGCTAGAGTAGGAAGAATAATAGTAACAGGGCAAATATTTCCTCTGCCATCTTTCAATTGACCGAAACCATTAATATCATATCCATTGGCTGTTCTACATCCCATCGTAGAAAAGTAGGTACGGGGGTCATTGATGTCATATCCTGCGTTTCCAGACCAATCGACATTAGCATAATTTGGGTACAATCTTGTGGCGGTTGAACGTAATGCGAGTTTAAATAAATCGTAATTTGGGTCTCTTTCTTCACGGTTAACTCCTTTCATGCATTGGAAAATTCCACAAGGAAAAATTGAAGTTTTATGCAATTTACCAAGACCTTCAATAGAAACATCTAATAATGCTTTAGTTACCATTCTACCTTCTGGTAAGGTGCAAGTGCCATAATTAATACTCGTAAATGGTAATTGGTTACCGCTACGAGACTGTAAAGTATTAAGATTATGGTAAAGGCCTTCCGCAGCTTGATGAGTTTCACGAATAGTCATTTTCATAGCATATTTATATGCCTTCGGAAATGATTTATAAAAATCATCTTCAATAGGAGTTTTTTTACTATAACAACCATCATATTTACTCATATCTAATCCTTCATATAAAAATTCAATACCATCATTGAAATGTTTAAAGAAAGATTTTCTTACATAGGGAACCATAGTCCAGTCTAAATGAGTGGCACTAACTCCACCAAATTGACAAAGGCTTTGAATTTGGAAAATAACAGCGATTAATTGAAATGCTGTATTAATTGAGCCCGCAGGACGGACATCAGCTTGACGAGTATTAAATCCATTGGCGAGTAAATCATCAAAGGGAACACTTAAACAATTGTGAGAACCAACATAATAAGAATCAAGATCATGAGTATAAATAATATTATCAATATGATTCTTACGAGCCATAGGTGAAAGTAAATAATCAAGCGCAAGTTGTTTGGTAACAACACTACTTGCTTCACCAGTGCGACCGCCGAATGAATGTTCGTCAACATTAGCATTTTGATTCTTTACATTATTGCCATCGAGCTTTTCACGAATTGCTTTAATAAAATCATCTTTTTTATTACGAGCGACTTCTTTCTTATATCTATATCTGATATAAGCACGAGCAACATCGCGTCGCTCAGAACGCATTAAATAATCTTCAATCCAATCTTGAAGATCTTCTACTCCAACGCTTCCATCAGGGAAATGATTTATTTGTCTTTCAATGTCTTCTGCTATATCTTTTGCAGTATCATCTTCATATAGTTTACCATCAACTTCAATAAATGCTTTATTTATTGCGTTAATAATTTTCTTTTTATTAAATTGAGTTATACTTCCATCACGTTTAATAATATACAATTTTTTTGCCTCCAAACTAAATATAGTAGTTCTTTTAGAATATTCTACTATATTTAGGTTTTGTTAGTAAATAATTATTTATCTTGGTCCATTTCCGCCCATTGTCTAACTTTTTGAGTTAAAAGATTAACGATATTATTATAATCTTCTAATGTTTCATTTGTTATAATATTGCATTTAATATTATCCATTAGTTGAAATTGAATTTCATCAGTGGTATATCTTCTAATTATTTCATCTACATCAGGATTTTCTTCTCTATTTAATTGCCTAATTAAGCGTGTTTTCCCTTTAGCGGTGATATAATATATCTCCAATTCAATTCTATCATCTTTAAGAAGACTTATAATTCCTTCGGGATTAAAAACACCAATATTAATTTTACTATCAGATAAACTGTCAATACTTGTGCCATAATACCAATTATTAAAACAAGTAGTTTCTAACATTTTATTTTCATCAATTAAAGTTAAAAATTGATCATTCGAAACAAAATGATAATTTTTATCTGCTACTTCTTTTTCACGCTTTGGGCGCGTAGTATGGCTTATAATAGGATTTAAATATTCTTTCAAATGGGAAAAGGTAGCCATCATTAGGCTATCTTTTCCTGCACCAGATTTTCCACATAATGCAATAATTTTATACATCTTCTTCAATTCCTCCTTGATAACGGGCATCTTTTAAAACTAAATCGCCATTGGATAAAATTTCATCAATTTTATATAATTGATGTCCTCCAGAAGAAGCATATTTTTTTGACATAAAATTATCTCCATTACGAATTCCAGAGACTACAATCATATTTCCGCGGTTAAACCAAGATTTTTCAACAATATGTTTGGTTCCATCTGCACCACGCTCTGAAATTTGTTTATCAAATAAACTAAAATATTCTTTTCTAAACTTTACTTCTACAGGACCAGTAGTAGTAAGGATAGTTACAGTGCTTTTAGTTTTATTTTTTGCTATACAAGTTCCGCAAATTTTAAACAATTTATAAATATGAATAGTATGATTTCCTTTAGTAAAACTTCTATCAATTATTGGATCTTCTGGAAGCTTAAAGAAATCTACAAATCCGTATTTATCATTGTTAATATTATTCAATTCATGGGTATGGTAATAATAACAAAGGACTTCCATTTCCCAAGCAGATAAATTATTTTTATTAGCATATTTATCCCAATCATCTTTAAATATTTTCATATTTAGATTATCCAAAATTTCATCTTTGTTATTAGCAATCCAAGCGCGAAATACATCCATCCACTTTTGGTATATACTATTCCAAATATTTTCACTTAAATAATAATTGGTGCCATCAAATTGAATATTATTATCTTCTCCAATTTCTACTAAAAAATTAATTGCTCGTTCATCAAGTTGATATAAACTGTTATTTTTCGCAGTTTTACAAATTGCTTTTAAATATCTGTTAAATTCATAAATACGGCGAGCCATAATTTGATTTTCATTTTCTTCTGGAAGAAGATCATACTTCATAAGTCCGCCCATATTTTGAAGAGTAATTCTTTTCTTTTTATCGCAAGTTTCCCAAATATACCAAACCATTAATTCTTTTCTATCCATCATATTATCAAAAGCTCCGCCTTTAATAAGAGAAATCATAGCTTGTTTACCTGGCTTAATACGGTATAAAAATTCTTTAGGATTTGAATAAGGACGATTAGCAATGATTGTATTAACTAATTCATCACCAACATTCAACATACCTTTTAATCCAAAAAGGATTTTATTATTTTCAATATCAGGAGCAAATCCAAATTTAGATTTGTTAATATCAGGAAGGCCTACTTCAATTCCTGCTTTTTGAATATCACTAATGGCTTTGGCAATTTTTCCATAGTCAGTAGCCGCAGTTTTGCGGATTTTACCACTTTTATCAGGAAGATCTTCAAATGTTACTCCATTAGCTAAATCATCACCTTCAGGAGCATAAATATCTACAATCTCTTCTTTACTATTATCTTCAAGGGAACCACTATTAACAATTAAACAAGCAGTATCCCAATAAATAGGATTAAAATGAATTACTAAGTAAATCATTTGAATTGCTACAAATGAATAAGGAAGAGAATGATTAAGACTAAATGCATATCCTAATTGAGGAGCAACTGCGATTTCCCAAAAGTATTCAGCAGATTTCTCATTATCAAATTTACTAAATACTTGTTCTCTCAATTGTGGAATTTTAGCCATTTGTTTTTTAGCAACAATCTTACGCGCAGTATTAGCTTCACCAAGAGTAAAATGAGCTACATCCATAAGAATTTCCATCATTTGCTCTTGAATAGGACAACATCCATAATATTTATCACAATGTTTATGCATCTTATCAATTAATTCTTGAGGAAGATGCTGAGCCTTCATTTCATCATCAAATACTTTAATACCTGAATGTTGAATACGATAATATCTATCTTGCTGTGATTCTTTGCCTTTTTCAGACATAAGACGCATCATAGCATTAGCCGCTGTCATTTCCATAGGGTTTTGTGGTTTAAGACGTTTCGCGATCGCCAAACCAACTCCCGTAGAAAATTGGAATACATCTAATACATCACCAGCGGCAAGATGGTCCCAAATTGCTTGATCAGTTGTATCTATCACTTCTGGATGAATATATTTATTATAAAATTCTCGTAAAGATAATTCTGGAATCTGCTTATCTTTTAGAAGTAATTGATAACAAGTAATAATTTTGTCAGAAGCTTCAGTTACAAGGAAATCATATTTTGTGTCTCCAGCGGCTTCCGCTTTATGAAGATCCCAACAAGTAATCATATCTCCACTAGGAGTTCTCATAAATGATGCGGTATCAAATGGGTCGTCGCCATATAAGATAACACCAGAAGCATGAGAAGAACGTTTATTAACCATTCCTTCAATATATACAATGATATCCAAAAGACCAGGATATTGATTTACTTCTCGAATAAACGCTTGAACGGGTTTACGATCTTTTTCCTCATTACCATAAATAACATCATGGATAGGCCATAAAAATCCACGCTCTTGAGGAATTAACGAAGACATGTATTGAGCATTATCAACATCAATTCCTTCTGGAAATTCTTCACTTCTATACCCACGGCAAGCGGTTAAAATACTTTGTTTAGTGCCTTCAGTTCCGAATGTAGCAACTTGAACTAGACCTAATTCTCCACGTTCTTTTCTAATTGCTTCAAAAATCGCGGGACGTTTACTTGGGGCAAGGTCAATATCAATATCAGGTAATTCCGCGCGCTCCTTATTTAAAAATCTCCAATAAGGAAGTCCCCAACGAATTGGATCTAATTGAGTAATACCTAAAAGATAATTAGATAAAAAGCCAGTTGCAGAACCTCGCCCGGGGCCTACGATACTTCCACATTCCCAAAATAAATTAATATAATGTTGGAAAGTATTAAAATAAGCAAAAAGACAGTCATCTAATTTTTCGCCAATATCTTTTATGATATCAGCTTCAATTTCAAGTCGCTCTAAATAATTTTTATTATCATAAAGTTGCTTTTCTTGTAAAGCTTTAATACATTCATTTACCCAATATCGTTCTTGAATATTGTCGCTATCAATTAAAGAACAGATAATTGGATATTTATCAAACCAATTTGAAGGAATGAATCCTTTCTTATAATCCTTTACTTCAACTTTTGGAATAATTTGTTTTCTTTCTAATGAATAAAAAGAAATTTTATTTTGAATCTCTTGAGTGTTATCAAGAATCCAATTTATCAATTCTTTCCCTGTTTTATTATCTTTATCCCAATCATTAGCATAAGGTTCCATTAATTCAAAAATTTCATCACTTGTCATTAAGTAAGTAAATTTATAAAAATCATCAACCTCTCTTTCTCCTGGTTTAGAAGTAAGATATGCTTTATGAATGGGTCTATCTTCTTTAGTTAAATAATGTGCATCTGTTCCAACTACCATTTTTAAATCAAATGCTTTGGCGATTTGATAAATTTTATGATTTACAATTATTTGCTCAGCATCAGTAGATGGCGCACATTCAAGATAAAAATCATCTTTTCCAAATACTTTAATACAAAAATTGATATAATCAATTATTTGATTATAATATTTATTTTGAGTTTCAATATCTTTATTTAATTCTGCTTGGAACATTGGTAAAATACAGCTACCAAGTTCTCCACCAATACAAGCAGTTGTTGCTATAACATGTCCTTTATATTGTTCCATTACCATTTCAAGTTCACTTTTTAAAGTAGGAACTCGTTCCATACGTCTATCAACATAACTATGAATCCAAGCAATAGAACTTAATTCTCTTAATGCTTTATGTCCGATGGCATCTTTAGCAATAAGAATAAAGTGATAATATTTTTGTCCATTATCTCTTGTATCAGTAAGATAGATTTCATTGCCAAGAGCAATGGTAAAATCAGGATTTTCTTCTCTTAATTTTTTTGCATATTGGTTTACTTCCATGTGCGCAGAAAGACATTCATGGTCTGTAATAGTTATTCCTGATAGCCCTAACTCTATTGCTTTATCAATAAGAGCTTGTGGTCTATTAATACAATCTAATAGACGTAAATTTGAATACATTGTATGATTGTGAATCCCGAAATATGATCTCATTCGCACATTCCTTTCATCTTTCATTTATATTTATATATTATCATATTATTTAATAAATATCAAATCGAGAGATATAATTATCGCATATACTACGAATATCTCTTAAAAAATTAGAAAAATCTTTTGATCGAGTTGATATTTTATTTATATTATCACAAACCATAGAATTTAGCATATCTAATTCTACATTTAAGTCATGAGCAAAAAGTTCTAAATTAGAGTTTAAATCCTAAGTTAAATCCGCGTCCTTAAGAAACATATTATTTTCAAGTATAGCATTAATACTTGAATTTAAATTAGATGTATTTACCATTATTTTCTTCGTCTCCTTGAATTTTAAATTCAGTATCATAAATGCTATTAAATATATCTACAATAATATAAAAAAGACATCTTAAATGAGGTGGAATCCACTGAGGTGATAAACAAATAAATAATTCATCAGGAGTATCAATCGTTCCTAAATTGCACTCTATAATAGGAGTAGACGAAAAATTAAATTTTATATCTTCTGTATAATCAGTTGAATCTTCATTTTTAATCCAAACATAATTTTCTAATTTACCTTTTTCAGATAGATATTTTACCCAATTTCCACAATTTAAATATTCAATTTTATTTTCAATGTCTTTATCGACGTAAGCAATATCATGATGATGGTCTATATTAATTAAAGATATAGTATCATCTATATTTTCATCAACATAAGTAGCAATCATTTCATGTGAAACAATAAAATGAATATTTTCTTTTTTCATACTTTTACTTAATTTTAATAAAAGTCGTAAAAGCCTTTTAAAATGGATATAATCGGGTTTAGCAAATTTTAAAATTTCAAAATGAGAACATAATGTTTCCCAATCATCAGTCGAATAATTATTGTAAAGTTGAATACAAGGAGACATTATAATATCAAAATCTATTGATAATATTTTTTTCATTTATTACTTCCTTATAATTACTAATTTATCACTGGCTCTAGTAGCCATAGTATATAAATATTTTTTATGTTCTTCTCGATCAAAAGGATGATTTTCTTCAAATCCCAATACTTTTCCATACTCGCTACCTTGCGCTTTCCAACAGGTAATAGCATAAGCGTAGGAGAAATCAAATGGAGGATCGAGACATTGTTTATTATTTCTTAATTGATAACATTGACTGCCCGTAAGAGTTCCTTCACCAGTGATAAGTTGTTTATAATCAATTGGAGTTCCACAAAATTTATCTCCATCGCTTAAAACAATTTGGGTAAACATATAAGTAATAGGAACTTCTGAAATATAATAAGGGACTCGAATGTCTTCAGTATAAAAATCTTCAATAGTTCCAACAGTGCCATTAGTTAAAGCCCATACTCGGTTCTCAGACATAAAATCCCAGTTATTATGTAATCCAATAATTTTATCTCCAATTTGAGGGACATTAGGATCAAATCCTTTTCTTAATCGGACTACATTATTAATTTTAGTTCTTGTGGCATTTTTAGCACAAATAATCTAATCCGCCCAATCATACATCTCAGGTATAACTTGACTTTTATCATATACTCTTACTTGTTTCCCTTCTGGACGATAAGAAATTAAAGATTTACCCTCTCTAATCCACATTGAAAAACGAATAATCTCACTATCTTGCGCTTGGCGCATAATTTCATCAAGGAAGATATGCGGTTTATCTAATACATGATTATTTTCATTAGGATCTACAGGAGGCAGCTGGCCAGGGTCGCCCGCCGCGATAATATAAATGCCATGAGTTAGCATTAAATCCCATAATTTTTTAGGAAGCATTGATATTTCATCGACAACAATTACTTTATATTGCGCTAATTCACTATTATCTTTTGGAAAGAATTTAAAAGTTCCATTAGCCATCATTTTAGCTTTATATAGGAGTTTATGCGCAGTTGTCGCATTTGGACAGCCTTTTTGTTGAAGCACAGTCGCAGCTTTACCTGTAAATGCCACATAACAAACTTCTTCTTCTGGATCGACATCAAGAGCAGAAATAATAAATTTAATCAAAGTGCTTTTTCCACTTCCCGCGTATCCCGCTATACAAGTCCAACGTTTATGAGCATAATAGCGCTCAACCGCAATTTTCAATCCTTCTTCTTGTTTACGAGTTAATTCCATTTTCACATTCTCCAGGGTTTAATCTATAATATTTATTTTCATCAACTTTAAAATAATCACAAGCCCATTTTAATGTTCCATAAACACCTGTTGTATGTCTATCTATACTATCTAATTTAGAAATTAATTCTTGAGCTTTATTGTAATAAGAGCAACTTTCATAATTAGAGCAATAATTACATTGCTCTTTCCAGTAAATCCACATTAATCATGCTCTCCAATCACTTCATCTAAAATTTCATCATTTTTCTTTCTCGCATTATTTAAATAATTGCTATCTTGATATGAAAAACTTTTATATCCTTTTAGACGCATTAGTGCAATATACCTACCAAAAATATTATTTAAATTGCGCCCTCTTCCAAGTTGAAGACAACGATTCCATTCATATTCAAGATATGGATAATCTAGTATTTCAAGATACGGTAAAAAAGTTTCTGGATTATCATAATCAATTTCTGATAAAATTTCTTCTTTAGTTTTATCTAAATAAAAATTATTATCTCGCTTAGGATAATATTTCTTTTTCATTAATCATGTTCTCCAATTGCTTCATCAAGAATTTGGTAAAAACGCAGGCAATCTCTTTCATATAACTTTTTTGCTTTCTTTTGAGCTTCTTTTAGTCCTAAATCAATCGCAAATGTATTTATATCCATTTCCATTGCTTTATAGCGAGCTAATTGATATCTATAACAAAGACTATCATATATATAACCTTTAGTATGTTTTTCTTTTTCTTCAAAAAATTCTAAACTATTATCGTATTTATAAGCTTTATCAATCATTTCTTTTAAATCCATAATATTTTTCTTCTTTCTTCATTTATATTTATATAATACCATATTTTAATTATTTAGTCAAATTTAAAATATAATAAACTCATTATCTGCGTTATCTGCTTGAATTATAATTGGATCTCCAATAGATGCAGTTTCTGTAATAGTACCATTTTTATTTTTGATTATATCATGTGTGATAGCAGAATTAGGAAAAATTGTGGAATCCTCATTTTCATCAAAAATTTCTAAATCACATTTTTCATTTGGTTTGTCGGTTTCCTCGCTTGTTCCCGGTCCGCTTAGATCATCTTTCCCTGTACACCCGGCTAAAGATACATCAACCCACTTATCTGCAATTTGACTTAGAACTTCATAAAGAGTTTTTCCAGTAATCCCTAACTGTTTTAACTAATTATCTATGTCCTCGCTGGCTATTGTAAATGAAGCTAAGGATTCGGATAAATTTTTTAATGCTTCACCACTTTTTTGTGGGGTTGCCTAATATATCATATTAATGTCATCATCATAATAATTAAATTTTTCCATAATTTACTCCATAAATAAAAATAATGGCTATATGAAGAAATAAATCTTCATATAGCCGTAAAATTAATTAGTAAAATAATTATAAGCAGTGGTCGCATTCTTTTGTCTTTGATTTAAAGAACTTGATCCACAACGCTCGTAACATTTTGCAAAAGCTTTAGCAACTTCTTTTTCATCATTTAAATTTAAAAAAGAATTAAAATTAAATCCTCTTTTATATGAAGAACCAAAAGTATTAAATTCGTATTCAATAGTATTTATTAAGAATTCGCATTGTGTGTCTAAATCAGAATACCAAACACTTGAATACCCTTTACTCCATTGACAAATTCCATAATAATATTTGTTAGAGGCAGTTGGCTGTAAAGATAAAGTATGACCGCCGCATTCTGCCATCATATTACCCAAAATACCTGCGCAAACCGCGTCATTCCATCCTTGGTCTTTCATATAAAGCCAAATTTCTGTTGCTACTGGATAAGTAGATAATTTATCATTCCATTGAGAATTAATTTTATCTAAACGATTCTGATAAATTTCCAAATATTCATTAGCAGTTTCATATTCTTTTTTAGCAAATTCAATAATAGGATGATTTTCATCATACCCTAATGCTCTTGTTGCTTCGGCTAAGTCATGAGCACTATTTACAATCTCTTGATACTCTTGAATTAGAGATTTAAGCTCTTTACGATTAACTGTATCATTAATTTCTCTATCCATAGGTTCCATATTAATAGTTTCTTCTGGTAAAAAATTATATACAGTTGACGGTTCAGAAGGGATGTAAGCTTCCGAAAAAGTAGTGATTTCGCTATAATTTAAAGCAAGAGCTGATGTTTGTAAAATAAAAATTAATACAAAACAAATAATACTTCCTGCTAAAATCTTATATCTTTTCATAAATGATTTCCTCCTAATAGGTTTTTTAAGTCTATTAGTCGTAGTGTCAATTATTAAAAATAATAAGCAGCCCTATCTACAATTTCGTAATCTTCTATAATAATCTAAGGACTAATATTATTATTCCATATATTTCGTTCGCATTTACCAACGATATTAATTGTCACATAACCCTATTCAGAATACAATTTCTCGTATTCCTCCTCGGACGACTTAAACTTGATTAAACTGATGCCATCTGGCATAGTTATCTTCAAGGTAGGATTTTTATCTTTTGACATTAAAGTTAAGTTATTTGATGCAACTTTTATTCCTTCAACGGCAATAGATGCTTCTTCTACCCCTTGGCCCCAAAGTGGTTTAAGTTGAGCGATATCAATAATATCTTTTCCAACTAAATCATTAGTGTGATAAATAAAATCAACACTATAAATTGGGGTGAAATCAAAATCTTGTAAAGCAGAATTCGCATATTCAATAAATTTATCAAAATTATCATCAATAATACCAAATCCAAAAGCGTTAGGATGTCCCTCCGCATACATAATTAGATTTGATTTTTGACAAAATTCTCTAAAGTCTTTAAGTGCGGATTTGTCGTATCCTCTGCCGGAGCCTTCCCAACAAATTTGTTGAGTTTCTTCATCTACTGTTTTATTAAGAATTAAAACAGGACGTTGATATTTGCTCATTAATTGATTGGCCATTAGCCCAGTCAAATTTTTATCAGCAGCAAATCCATCTAACTTAATTCCTAAGATTTTATTACTTAAAAGATTTTGATTTACGATTATCTATTCAATTTTTTCCAAGCTAGTGTCTCTGATTTTAGTTTGCCTATTCTTGATATTAGTACAATTACGACAAGCTTGTTCTACTCTTGTTTCTGCTTGACCTTTACATCCACGTTTTGTTGAAGGGACAAGTTCGTATCCCTTAAAATCAAGCATTGACTCGAATAGCATGAGCTTTTCTTCTTGCGTCCCAACACGAGTAGTTGCATTAACTAAAGGAGCAATATAGAAAGCTACTCCAATAGGCGTAATCTCATTATTAAAATGAAACTAATCTCTATTGATTATGCCTCTGAAGTAAGGATTGGTGATTTGTTGTAAGCCTTTATTAATTAAATATTTTGTTTCAAAATCACGCATATCCATCATGTCGGCCACCATTCCAAGAGCAACTAAATCCAATATATGATCCGCATACTGAACATTCATAAGTTCATCAATATAACAACAAAACTTATAAACCATTCCTACACCAGATAAAGATTTGGTCGGATAATCACATAATTGATTGTTAATAATACAAGCATACTATGATATTTTATCAGCTTCATGGTGGTCTATTACCAACACGTCAATACCATTTTTATATAAATATTCATGTTCTAAATAATCATTTGATGAAGAATCTGGAGCAATTACTAATTTAATATCTTTATCAATACTATCTGGTATAATTCCGTGTTGTTTTCCTGCATGGACACGATAAAAAATATTGTTTTGCACAAACGCAGGAAAAAGACAGTATAAGTAATTCATGAGTGCGGCCGCCGAAGTATAACCATCACAATCACTATCTACCTATATAAGAACTTTGTCATTTTGTGCAATATGTTTGACGAGCATTTTTGCACCATTTTCTATTCTATCAATAGTCGCTGGTTCTATAATGTCGTCATCAGTGGTATTAAGATAATGAGGAATATCTTGTAATTTAATTCCTCTATTGGTTAGCACCTGTTCGACCGCTGAATACTGCGGGATGCGAGGGGCTTTTAGTTGATAGTCCATAGGCTATTCAACCTCCTTTCATAATACCACCACTATTATTTAAGAATTTCTATAATTTACTTATTCATATCAGTCCTTTTCTACTGGATCACCATAGTAATGATAAGCAGTATAAGGAAGGGCTCTTGTGCATGGAAAAATAATAATTTTAATAACTGAAAGAGGAATTTGACGAGAAATATAAGAAATATTACACTTGTAACCTCTGGCATTTCCAGTAGAAATAACTACTCTCCAATAATCTTCATTTTCAAAAACTATAGAATAACGATTGATAGATTTATTTTTTTCTATTGGTTTTATGCCCATTGCTTTATATTGTTCTTCAATTCTTTCTAATTGTTCAGCCCCTTCAATGAAAGTATTACACCAAACAATACCTGTCATAAACCACTCTCTCCCATCTGCGCACTCAGTGAAATAATTGTATCATTTACAGAGATAGGATCATTCATATAAATATCCTTTCCTTATATAATTGTAAAAATTTTTCTTTTCCTTCATCAATTGGTGAATCTTTGTATTTTGTAATCATATTTTTATCAAAAATAAAAGATATGAGTACATCATTTTTAAATTTAGTTCTAATTTTTAAAAGATTTAATTTTAGATGTTGGAATTCCGCGTCTCCAATTTCTTGGAATTGTCTATCAAAAGCAATTATAATTTCTTGTGCACCACTATCTAATAATAATTGAATTTGATGCGAAGAAACATTACTTCCGCAACAAGCTACTGATATATTGTTATTCCAACCGAAATCAGTAGCATATTTCAATACTGATTTTTCACTTTCAAAAATTATTGCTTTTTTCATTATGCCAATGGCATTTTTAGACCAATTTAATCCATATAAGTTCATTCCAAGAGGGTGATTATATAATTGATTATTTATTTTCATTGGTCTATATTTCCCATATAGCTCTGCCTCATCTTTGCACATAGTGCGTCCGCGCAAGCCCACAAATCTTCCACTAATATCATAATGCGGAATTGTAATTTGATCTGCTCCTGGATAAAAACCAATACGCGCTTTATTAATTACTTCTTGAGAAATTCCCTCATCAAGCCAAGGAATTATTTTAATATTATAATTTAATCTATTTAAAATAGAATCATCATAATCTTTTAAAATAATTTTATTATTTTTTAATTCAATCTCTTGAATACGAGAATAATTTGATAAAATTTTCCAATCATCTAAAGTTTTACCCATGTCGTCATCTTTTATCATACCTGATAAACCAAAACGACGAGCAACCCATAAAACTGAATCATTTAAATCAAATTCTTCATCATATTGAATTTTCATTACTTTAGAACATAATTCAAAAATATCAAAAGTTGAATCACATCCTGTGTAGCACTTAAATAATCCTGTATTTTCATAAAAATAAAGTTTTCTGCTACCTTCTCCAGGAGGATTATGACAAATGGTGGAAGAGAGAATCCCGAATTCTGTATATTCAGGATCTCCGCCCCATTCAATTAATAAATCATAAATATTTTCAAGCACAAGAGCTTGACGAATTTCTGATTTATCAAATACTATCATAAGTAATTACTTTAGAACAATTTCTCATAAGTCCACACTGTTCATTAACATAATGGACAAGCATTTCCTGCGGACGAAGCTTAGCAAGACTAGGAATGGCTTTATAAGAACGAATAATCTCCTTAGCCATTCTATTGCTCATCTTGTATTCAACATTACCACTCTTCATAATTTTTCTCCTTAATTTTAAAAAGCTGACTCTTCTTCAAGAGTAATTTTTATATCATCAATAGGAACAAGTTCATAAGCATATGTAGTACAAAACATAGGAATAATTCTACAAGTTCCTAAATCTGCTTTACACCATAAAATAACTCCTTTATACCTGCCACGTCTATTTTTATAAATAGACATTTTAATAGTTGGAGTATCAAATAATTTTGTGTTTAGTATTTTTTCCAATGAAATTAAATCATCATCTTGGACATTTAAAAGAATTGATCCATAATCTACTTTATCAGCAATGGATTTTGCTCCACGCAAAAGATTCTGATCAGGGGTTTTAGAATCAACATAATCACCATTTAACTGTGTTGCTGACATAATAAAAACACCATATTGATTACAGATATCCTTTAATTTATTAGATAGCATAAAAAGTATATTATCTTCACGAAGTTTTACTCCACCACTACGACGAGTAATTTCTTCAAGAATTTTCATACTTGTATGAATATAGTCATGAAATATATATTTTACATCATGATCGCGAATGCCTTTTTTGATTTCATTTTCGACATCTTGTAATGAAAAATCAGGTAATTCACGAATATACAATGGACTATCTTTAAGAATTTTCGCAGCTTCTATTACTCGTTCTTTTTCATTTCCTTGATATTCATTATAAATAATATGTTCTTCATTCACATTAGAAAGAAAAGCAAGCATCATTGTTTGAATTTCATTTTTATCTTGCTCTGTAGTTATATACAATACTGGTTCTTGGATTCCATTTTTGATCCAACTTCCAAAAGTATCATCATATATTTTATTACAAGCAATATAACACGAATCCGCAATCATAGAACGAGTTTTACCTACGCCGGTAGCCGCGGAGCGCAAATAAAACTTTTTAAGTCTTGCTCCACGAGTAACTGTATTAATTAATGGCCCATACAGAGGACTTCCTGCTATTGGATGTTGCTCTAAATCGTCAAGTAATTCAAAAATTCCATCACCCGCTTGAACTGCAACTCCTTCAACGTCATTTACATACTCATATTTAATTTGTTCTATGCGGTCATCAATTAGTTGTGCGATATGCTCTAATGAAGAATTATCAAGATTATCTTCTTGTAATTGTTTTTTTTCAGTATCTAAAATATTATCAGGATCATAAATAAAAGAAACATCAATACCATATCTGTCATAAGCACGAAGTAGAGACATTTTTTTTAAACGACCATAATAATAATCAAATGATAAAGGTTTCGCATTTTCAGAAACTTTTAATAACCACTCTTCGCCTTTATTGACTTTAAATGTAGCTTCATATTTAGGTCGAGAAGAAAGAAAATCACTAATATTTTCTAAAGTAATTTTCTAAGCTCCTAATTCATGAATTTTATATATTGCTCCAAAAACAATTCTATGAAATTCATCGACAAAATCTTCATCAGTTATTGTATATCTATCAGTAAAATCCAAAAGCTAAGGAGTATTATATACACACCCTATAACTTGCGTGATCGCTGTCGGATCTACATATTTACTCGGCATTTAACTCCTCCTATTCATCTAAAAATGTAAAAACTGATCTTTTTCGAGGTTCTTTTTTAGGAATAGGAATTTTTATTTCCTTTAATTTAGGAACGTAATCAATAACATTTTTATCTTTATTGGATTGTTGAATCATCCAAAGATTATAATAATAATTGTAAGCGTCTTTATAAATAAAAGGTATAATACCAATTCCACCATTAGCTTTATTTTTATTATTTCCTTTAACTTCATAAAAATAAACTAAGGCTTTTAACATTCCAGAATATGTATATTGATATTCTCTGATATAATCATTCATTTGCTTGCGGACGCGAGCATTAATATATGATTCTCCTAATAAATTTTTTACATATTCTTCAAATTTTTCTTTATCTAAATCTTCTTTTGTTTTTACTTTTTCGGGCGGATTATGAACTTGTAAAGGAGTGTCTTCATTATTCTCAGCCTATTTAGCACATTCAGGATGAGCATATCTTCGAGATTTTACTTGAACATATGGATACTTATCTCTGTCAAACATTTGTTGACAATAAACACATTTGACTTTATGTATATAAATTACTCCTTTCCATTACTTATATAAATATTATACAATATTTTTAATTAAAAGTCAAACCGGAACAATTTTACTGCTCCGGTTTAGATTTATATATTTATTTACTTATTTTCCATTTGAGGAAGAAGATCATCTTTAATTTCACCAACAATTAAAGATATAAATTCTGCCTGTTCGGGAGTGGCATCAGAAATTTTCTTACCTTTGCCCAAATATTTATCAATAATTTGAGTTATACGAGGACCAAAGAATCCAGGGTTCTTATTCATCATATCTCCAGCAAGATTTTGGAATTCAGCCATAAGTGCTTCATAATCATAAGTAGGAGCTTCAGGAGCAATGACCATCTTTTCATCAGTGACAAATTTACCACCATTGTCAGCAGCTTCCTTATCAATAGCCTCATGGATGGCATTAATAAGACTATCATAATTCATAGGAATTTCGCTCTCAATATACTTAAAACGACCGCCACAGTCAATAAGATCATTACCAGAACGAAGAGTTAAAACAGACATTTGGCCTGCTGCTTTTTGATGCGCATATCCATAAACATCAGCCATACCGGTGATAATAGTGCGAGTAGACTGAGAAAGATTTGGTCTTACTGCCACAACCTCAGTACCATCAGGACGAGTTACAGTTTGTTCTTTTTCATGTCCGATAAAGAAAACGGCATATCCAAGACGAGTTAAACCTCTAAAAACTTCATTAAATTCATCTTTGAATTTAGACCAGCCCTTACCATAACCAAGATCTCCAAGAGATTCAATTTGATTTTGATTACAAATATATTTCTCACAATACTTAGCAGCTTCATCAATAGTATCTACAATAATAGCGTTATACATTGCTTTTACTTCTGGACGCTTCAAATCACGATAGACTTGCTTCATTTCTGCCCAAGAAGTAATATCTGCGGCCATAACACCAGGAAGGCAGTTATAACCTTGCTCAAAAGCTAAAAGCAAAGAATTTGGCATTTGAGTAGCCAAAGTAGTCTTACCTGTCTTAGGCTTGCCATAAATAAAAGTAATATAACCAGAAAGATCTTTACTTACCTTATGAGGTTGAATTTTAGTTAAATCAATAGCCATTATATTATTTCTCCTTATTTGTTTTAATTATTATCTCTTTAAGTATTTTTTCTAAATTTAGTATATTACAAAAATCATCATATAAATTAACTTTAGCGCGATGACCTCTTATTGGGAGGTCATCGCTATTTAATGGCTAATTTATGATTAAAATTTAAAGCCTTCCGTAGCGTTGGATGCTACAGAAGTAGCAGTAGTAGAATTCTGTTTAGAAGCTTTATATTCATCTTGGCGCTGTTTCAAAGTAGCAAGATAAGTCTCACGTGCGGCCATAGCTTCAGTAAGCTCTTTCGCAGTGATAGAACTTTCATCATCCCAAACATAAGGTTCCTTAGCACCACCGGTAATAACAAAATCCTTACGAGTACTCTGAACCTCACGAACATTATCGTCACCGAATGCAGACTCTTCACGAATCTCACGCTTAATTACTTCAGATACCTGACGACCCCAAAGCTTTGTAAATACAGGCTCAGAAGGAGAAGCTCCAAGACCCTCATAATAAGCCATAGCTCCAGGATTAGTAGCGGTAAACTCAACAGGAAGTAAAGACTTGCGGAAATCAAAGATTGCTCCTTTAACAATTACCTTTTCAGGGATATTGTGCTCTTCATCAGCATCAATGTGAGTCACATTGGTGATAATCATATCACACTTAAAAGTATTGCGCTGCTTTTCATCATCAATAAGAGTAGTAGTAGTATGAACAAATCCGCCCTCATTGCGCTTAGTACTTACAAGTTCTTCCTTGCCGTTACGATCAGAATAAAATTCATTAAGACCAATCGCAGAATCAACACGAAGCTTAGCAGCTTTATCTTCTCCATCAGCCATATAGTTACCAATTGTACCATCAATAATATTCTGAAGAATACTATATGTAGCATTAGGAGTGCCCTTAGTAGTAGTTTGAGTTACATAAGTAAAGTGAACCTGGACGATATTAGTAAGAGCATTATCAGTAGCAATACTAATAGTACCAGAAATAAAAGGAGTGCCGGGATTTTTAGAATTTGGTCCGGTTACCTTATTTTCCAAAGCATGTTCGTACAAGATACCTTCAATATGAGTAGCATTTTCCATTACTTTCTTCATAAATAAATTTCTCCTTAATTAAATAAATTCAATAAATTAATATTTTTTCCTTTTTCTGTTAAAGTATAAATAATTGGATCTTGACTAACTTTTTCTACGAAACCATCAGATACTAATTTGCGCATGGAACCCGCAACTCCACGGCTAGACACGCCGAGATATTCGGCAATTTCTCTTGATTTAACAAGAGGAATATCTTTATTATTATCTTGCATCCATTTAATAATGGCTTTTCCGCCCTCAGTAAATAGAGGCTTTTCAGTTTCTTCTTTAGCTTTTAGCGCTTCCCAATAGATACGAGCATCTTCACTCATTACTACTGGATAGCGGTTTTCATTAGTGGCAACAATTAATTCTTCAACATAATCAATAAATGCTTGTTTCTTACTCATTTTAAAAAGTTTATAACCTTTCTTTATCTTATATAAATATTATATAATATTTATTTAGAAAAATCAAGTTATGATTAATTTACCAATAGTTCTTCCGCATAAGGAAGAGTTTCAATCCATTTACAAAATTCTCTCCATTCGGGAAGACGATGGTTTTTTCTCTAAATGTATATGTTTCTTAAACATCTATAATTAGTAGTTAATCTTGCGGTAAGCAAAAATCCAGCAGGATTAGAGTATAGAATTTCAAGATATTTCTCTTTTCTAATTTCTTCTAGTTGTTCAAGCATTTTAATTTTTTCATTTTTATTTTCAGTTTCACAATGCTTAATTCTATCAATGATACTTAAAAGTTTATTATAAATATCAACTTTCTCACGCATTATCTCAATGATTCTTGGATCAACATATTCATTATATTGTTCATTTAAATCAAATTTAGTAATACAATGCATTGTGGATTGCGAAGATACAAATTCAAGAAATCTATATCTTTCTGCTTCAACCCAAGCCTTATTGGAAAAAGTTAAATCAAAATTAACTCTAATACCAGTTAAAAATTGGGCATGAGCCATATTACCACTTTTTGTGGCAGATACAAGATTCTAACATCTTGTCATATCTTTATCATTAATTGGATGTTGCTCGGTATCCGTTCTCATTGGATATCCAGAAGCAACCATACTTTCTGGCAAGTCATAGACTCTTACATTACTGACGATTTTATTATTTTTCATAATCAATCCTCATTACTTCTCGTTTTTCCTGTCCCACGTTTATCAATTATTCTATACATTATTTTATACTATATCCAAATTCCTTAGCTTTAAAATAATCTTGCCAATAATCTTCTCGCACATCTAATTCCTCGCGAGAGCATTCTTCTATTACTTCAAAACTAAAATTTTCTACTCCAATAGCCAACATAGCAGGATAAAGTTTGTTGCGCGTGGCGGGCTCTGCGCCGATTCCGCGTTTAATATGTTGTTTCCAGCGCGCAGAAAGATCAACCGCTTGTCCCACATAACACATTTGATTTTCTAAATTAGTAATTTTATAAATCCCCGTATGGATTCCAGAGCCAATTACTCGACCAATTAAATCTGTAGTTGGTTTTTCATAATAGCTTTTCCAAATTACTTTATTTAAAATATCTTTATCACGAAGTTTTGGCTCGATAGAACGAAGAAGACTGATTTCATCAATATCTATTTGAGGCAACTATAATTTATAAAAATCAGCTTGGTTTTTAATTTCTTCAGCGCGTTTCGCGGCATCAACTGCGGCCGCGACTTCTCTACTATGTAATTGAATTTCTTCATCTAATTTATTTAATTCTTCTTTTTTAGAATCAATTAAATTAGATAATTCTAAAGAACAATCAACAAGAGTTGATTGATATTCATTTTCATATTCTTCTTTAGCTTTTGTATATTTAAATTCTTGTTTATTTAAATCGTATTCAAGGCGAACACGAGCATTTTCCATTGATTGCTGATAGAAAATATCCGCTGACTGCTTTGCTTGATTCTATAAAGAATTTAAACTATTTTCAACTTCGTCTCTTTTGGACTAAAGAATATTTAAATTATTTTCTACTTCTTCTTTTCTGGAAGTAATACTTTTTACTGCCGTTGATAATATTGTATACTAATCATTTAAATCTAAATTTTTAGATTCAAGCTCTTTGTTTTGTTTTACTATTTCTTCATTAAGCTTTTGAACATTATTTAGTCGTGGACGTAAAATAAAATATATTAAAAATCCACCAATAATAAACGCCAGTATAGCAATTATTAAAGTAAGCATAAATACTTAAAAAAGAAGGGGCAGATATTAAATATCTACCCCTTAATAATCTATATTAATTACTCCGCGTCAGGAGCGTCGGGATCAAAGCTCATGCCAGCGGGAGTGAGAGAGAGGAACTTGACCTGCTTATGAGTGCCGTCCTCAAGCTCAACCTCAGCGGGAGTACGAAGACCGAGACCCTTGCGCTGAATAGCACTGGTAAAGATACCATCAACAGAACGCTTCTCGAGACCGAGAGCCTCAGCAACATCAGCAGCGGTAACTTCCTGACCGTTAACTTCCTTCAAATAATTAAGAACCTTCTTAGAATTTTCCTTCATAGCCATAATAATAATAATCTCCTTTAAATAATTAAATATTTTTTTTATTTTTTTCTTTTAACCTTTAGGTTATGTAAATATTATAGTAAAAAATTTTTTATTTGTCAAGAATTTTTCCAAGAATTTCTTGAACCATTTCATCAATGGTCGTAATATCATCAAGACTGTGAACGTGGCTCGAAAGTTCCATAATTTGATTCTGGGCTTTACGAACAACTTGCGGGTCTTCACTTGTCTGAACGACTAATTCTGCATTAGCAATTTTTTTTGCGAGATTCTTGAGTTCTTTTGTTTTCATTTAAAAATTTTCTTCCTTAATTTTTACAAGTCTATTTTACAAAAAATTTTTTTATTTGTCAAAACATTCCGCCAAAGTGCAGTCGGTAATGTTCTTATCATCGCGGAATCCTTTAAAAAATCCATGTCTTAAAGTGTGATCTTTGCTATTTTTTTCCATGCACTGTATAGAAACTACTTGGTTAAGGTATTTTTCAGGTTCCTTAGCAAAAGCTTCTTTAAGTTCATCAGTTAATCCAGAGGATACCGTTCCGATTTCAATAAGATTTCCTTTATCATCATAGGCGCCTAACTTCATAGATGTCTTCCATCCATAATAATAGCCTTTGGTAATTGGTTGCCAATCAGTATCACCATATTGGCAAACATGCAACTGAATAGTAGTACCATCATCTAAAACTTTTTCCCAATAAGGCCAAGTCGTGATTTCTTTACCATCATAATATTTAGTTGCATCTTCAAATCCAATGCAAATACAATCAACATAATCCATCTTTTTAATTTTAATAGAAGACCATGCCGGTCGTTTATCTGGAATATATGGAGCATCTTTTTTCTTCAAAACTGCGCCTTCTTCACCCGCAGCAAGAGCGGCCGCAGTAAACTCTTGAATATTATCAAGAACTGCATCTGCAAGTTCCATATAAGAATATTGACTTAAATTAAATTTATCCCAAATGGCTTTTAATACCTGATAACGTGTCCAAGCACCCTCATTTTGAATATTAATTCCATTATATTTAATAACATCATGCAAATAATAATGGATTAATCCACTGGACTGCTGACGTTTAATCGCTTCAGGGGCTAAACATCCCATAATTTTAGTCACATCTTTAGAAGTCTTACCTGGATAATAAATTTCACCTATTAAAATAGTGCCGGAAGGTAAATCTTTGAGTGCTTCATGAATATGAGGGACATTTGCTAACTTTTCAGTTAAAATACCAGTATTTGCACTTACATTACGACTAAATAAATAATCATAATGTTCTGTCTTTTCATACTGATACCAATATCCATCTTTTTTCAATTCAGCAAAATATTCACCGCTATTACAAACAACGGGGAAAAAACTCTCTTTACCATCGGGCAATTTCCAAATTTTCATCGCTTGGATACAATCTGCTTCTGGAGCATACTTATCAAGCAATTCTTTAGAGAAACTCATTGATTTATTTCCGTCCTATCTTTAAATATATTATAGAAAAATTTTTTAAAAAAATCAAGTAAAGGAGGATTGTATCCTCCTTTATGAGATTTTATACCTTAGTTACTGACTTAATCTTACTAGACTTAATAATCTGATTACCAATAGAAATACGCCCAAGAGCAGGAATATCTTTCGCGGAAATGCAAATAGATGCTTTATCCCCAGTAATAAGTAGATTATCTTCATCAGCAATTAACGCAGTTGCGGTCAATGGGCCGGTAGACCCACTCGTTTTATATATATTAAGTCCTTTACCACCACGTTTTTGTAAAGTCAATTCATTTAAAGATAATTTCTTTCCTAAGCCATTTTCACTAAATACTGCTATAGAATCAGTATCATGTCGAATTGGCATAGTAGAAATTACTTCATCGCCTTCGTTAAGATTAATACCTTTAACTCCAGCAGTAGCACGAGAGGTCGCGGTAATGTCTGTAGAATTAAATTTAATTCCCATACCATTTTTAGTTGTTAATACAATAGGCTCATCTTTAATTAAACATACAGATGCCAAACTATCACCTTCGCGCAAGCTAATTGCGACAATACCAGTCTTTTTCTTTGTATTAATATACTCTTCCAAAGCGGTTTTCTTTACAAGTCCATTCTTAGTAGTAAATAATACATATTTGGCATCAGTATCTCTATAAATTGAATACATTGTCTCAGGACTTTCATCAGGAGCCATATTTACAAGACTCTTAATAGATTGGCCTTGTGAACTATTTGTTCCTACTGGAATATTGTCAACTAAAAGACGATACATTACACCTTTATTTGAGAAAATCATTAGAGAATCAATGGTATTAGTTCTTAAAACACAAGAGGTAATATCTTCTTGAGATTTAATACCTTTACCATTTTTCTTTTGCGTGCGATAAGAAGTTGTTGGAATACGCTTAATTGTTCCGCCCTCAGTCATTACAACAACACATTTCTCAGGTTCAACATATTCAATTTCTTTATCTTCTTTTTCTACTGGAGCTTGAATAATTTTAGTAATACGTGCATCACCATAAGTATTTTTAATAGTAATGAAAATCTTTTCAAGTTCATCAGTAGGGTCTTTAAGAATTAAAGCTAAACGCTCGCTCTCCTTAATTAAATTATCTCTTTCCTCTTGGATCTCAACTTTTTCTAAACGAGCCAGTCTACTTAATTTAATATCAAGAATTGCCTTAGCCTGGTCTTCATCCAAGTTATACTGAGTCATCAAAGCTTGGCGCGCAGCTGCCGCACTTTCACTCTTTTTAATAAGAGCAATTACATTATCAATATCTTCAAGAGCTTTAAGAATACCATTTAAAATATGGATACGCGCTTGTGCTTTATCATATTCATATTTTGTTTTTCTTAATAAGACATCTTTTTGATGACTAATATAAATTTCAATAAGCTGTTTAAGATTTAAAAGTTTTGGTTTCTTATTAACAAGAGCAACCTGATTAAAACTATACGTTTCTTCAAGACGAGATAACTTATAAAGTTTAGAAATGATAGGTTGAGCACTAACGCCCTTATCAAGTTCAATTACAAAACGTACTCCATCTTTCGTGCTCTCATCTCTAATGGCAACAATACCATTTAATTTACCCTCTTCACAAAGTTTATCAATATCTTCACAAAGAGTATCTTTTGAAACTTTATAAGGAATTGTAGTAAATACAATTAAATCATGTGTTTTTTCATGCTCAATTACATAGTCCGCTCTCATACGAGCTCGACCTTTACCAGTTAAATAAGCAGTTTTTAATTCATCTTTATTGATAACAGTTCCACCAGTAGGAAAATCAGGACCTTGAACAAATTGAAGTAAATCTTCAACTTTACACTCACTATTGCGTAAAGTGTAAATAATTGCATCCATAATTTCAGTTAAATTATGTGGAGCAAAAGAACAAGCCATAGCAACTGCAATACCAGTAGTGCCATTTACAAGAAGGTGCGGAATTCGGCCCGGCAAATACACTGGTTCATTTTCAACATCAGTATAAGCTAATTGCCAATCGCAAGTATTCTTTTTAATGTCAGCAAGCATTTCTTCGCCAATTTTAGATAACTTACATTCAGTATAACGATATGCTGCTGGTTCTCCACCATCACGACTACCATTATTGCCATGGAATGAAATTAATGGATAACGCATTGTCCAAGGTTGGCTTAAAATACATAAAGCTCCATAAATAGAGCTATCGCCATGAGGGTGAAAACGACCCATAGCATCACCAACTGGCTGAGCGCACTTAACAAACTTTTTATTATTAAAGTATCCTTTATCAAACATATCATAAAGAATACGTCTTGCAACTGGTTTCAATCCATCTTCTGCGGATGGAATTGCTCTATCAGTTATTACACTTAAAGAGTAATCCAGGAAGGATTGCTCCACTTCATTAACTATTGGAGTTTTTAGAATCTCTCCCATATTTTTTAAGGACCTCCTCAGCTGTAATTTTTCCAGTAGCAAGACCATCTGCTAACTCATTCCACAAATGGCCATCATGCCCGGAAATTTTTCTTAAATCAATTTTGACTTCTTTTTCTGTTTCATAATAATCTTTAATTAAATCAAGATTTTCTGGAGCTTTTTTATTGGATTTAATCCAATTATTACGCTCCCATCCATACATCCAATTAGTAAAAGTATTTACACAATAGGCTGAATCACTATATACAATAGGGATATCATTAGTCCATTCTCCATTATCACGTTTACCATATTTTTTTAATACATGAAGAATAGCTTTTATTTCTTCACGGTTATTGGTAGTATCTTCAAAAGCATTTAATTGATAAGCATCAATTACAATACCATTCTCAGGATTGCTATCATATTCAACAACAACAAACCCATAACCACCGCTATTATTTATTTTACCGTTTCCACGACAAGATCCATCAGTATAAATCGCAATCATGTGATGGCCTCCCTAAGAATTCATTTTCTCCACAATCAATATTAAAAGAGCTATTAGTAAAAATAGTAATTTTATCAATAAAATAATCGTTAATAATATTTACTTTATTATCTGGAAATAACTTTTGTAATTGTTCGTGGAGGTCTCTACAAGTAATTATATCAATATCTTTATTAACATGAGCTAAAATAATGTCATCTTTACGAATAGGAATTATTTCAATAGGTGTTCCTTTATAATTACTTACATATTCCTTATCAGTTTTATACATCAATATTGGCCCTTTCTGCATTTAACTCAATGAAAGATTTACGAGGGCCAACTGATTCGCCCATTAAATCCATAAATGTTTTATTGACGAGATTCATATCGTCCATTGTAATCTGTTTTAAGGTGCGAGTTTCTGGATTCATAACCAATTCCATTTCATGAGTATCCATTTCTCCAAGACCCTTCATTCGACCCAACTCAAAAGATCGATTCATAGTTTTTCTGAATGCTTCAAGGGCAGCGTCATCTTTAAGATATTTAATATTTGTGCCCCAAGTCGCTTTATAAAGAGGTGGAACCGCAGCGTAAATATAACCTTTTTCAATTAATTCAGGTGCAAACTTCCAAATAAATGTAAGAAATAAAATACGAATATGGCTACCATCAACATCGGCATCCGCTGTAATAATAATCTTGCCATAACGTAATTTAGATTCATCTACAATTACTTTACCATCTTTAACTTCAAGACCAAAAGCATCAATCATCGCACTAATTTCTTTATTTCCTAATGCTTTATGCAAATCTGTTTTTAAAGTATTAAGAATTTTACCTCTTACGGGTAAAACTGCTTGCGTATTGCGGTTACGAGCTTCCTTAGTGGGACCTTCCGCAGAACGACCTTCAACAATAAAAATTTCACATTCACTTCTATTTTTACTATTAGCATCGCTTAATGTGCCAGGTAAAATAGTTCTTTTCTTCGTATCAACTTTACGAACGGTTTCTTTAGCCTTTTTCGCTTTTTCACGGGCCGCACGCGCTAACATTGCCTTGTCTACAATAGCTTTAGCATCTTTTGGATTATTGTCGAGCCAAATTTTTAAATCTTTTGAGACAAGGCGTTGAACAATAGTTCTTGCTTCACTACTGGATAAAACATCTTTAGTTTGACCGGAGAAAACTGGATCAGGCATAATAAATGAAAGAACAAGACTTAATCCTTCTTTAAGTTCTTCACCAGTGATATTAGCGTCTTTTTCTTTCAAAAGACCTTTATCACGAGCGTATTCATTAATAGAAGTAGTAAGTGCTGTTCTAAAACCGGTCAGATGCGTTCCACCACTATTAGGAATTGAATTAGTATAAAGTTTATAAGTATCGCTATAAGTATCGTTATACTCCATAGCAATTTTTACACCAATTCTATCTTCAATATTTTCAGTATAAAAAATTGAAGTAAGAGAAGTTTTATTACTATTTAAATCTTTAATATAATCAAGAATACCATTTTTTGAAGTAATCTCTTCTTCTGGTTTATCAAGATAAGTAAAATGAAATACCATGCCAGGAGAAAGATAAGCTAATTCTTGAATTTGTTTTCTTAAAGCATCATAATCAAGAAGAATACCTTCTTTAAAAATACTTTCATCTGGCAAAAATTTAACCCAAGTTCCGGTCTCTTTACCAGCCCATTTTTCTTCTTGATAATCTTTTAATTTTCCTTTTTCAAAAGACGCAACAGCGTGTTTGCCATCGCGGAAAGATGCTACTTGAAAATAACGAGAAAGAGCGTTAGTGGCTTTAGCGCCAACGCCGTTCATACCACCAGATGTATTATATCCAGTTTTTCCGTTGCTATCAAATTTTGCACCGGTATGAAGTTTAGTATAAATATTTACTAATGTTTCACTACCGTCTTTAGCTTTTCCAAAAGGAACACCACGTCCATTATCGCGGATTTCAACATAACCATCTTTAGATACTGAAATATCACAACGGGTACAATGACCATTTAAATATTCATCAACCGCATTTGAAATAATTTCAAGAGTAATATGTTTAACTCCATCCGGTCCAGTAGAACCAATATACATACCTGGTCTAAGACGAATTGCTTCTATACCTTCAAGAGTTTTAATATCTTTTACTCCATAAGAATCTAAATTAATTGTCGTTGCCATTAGATTCCTCCTTAACTTTAGGAATAATTTGATTTAATTTATAATCATAAACTAAATCATCATATAATTTCTTTAAATATTTTTTATTAAGTAATTCTTCAATAGGAGTTCCATTTTTCCATCTAAGAAAAATTACATTAACAAAAGATTTAACAACTGGGTGCATCAAGACTTCTTCACGCTTTTTAAGCCACCAATTTAATTCGCTTTCCGCATTAAATTTGTCTTTCATATAGGCGGCTCCCGCACCCAAATAATCACAAAGAAGTTCAACGGTATCTTCATAAGGCATTAATAGTGCTTTTGGATGGCCTACTCCACCATCTTTAATATCATCAATCCAATACTCCCAATGATGAGTATTGTGGCCTTTATGATGTTGCCATGCTTTACTAAATCCATTAATATCTTTACAATTATCAATTGGAGAACGATTACCGGTCCAATAGTGAGCGGATTCAATGAACTCAATGGGAGTAAACTTGGATAAATCATGCTTAATACCGCGCCAAGGAATACCAGCCATTTTACAATATTTAAATACATATTTTTTATGTGTCAAAACAGTATTTAAATGATTAATATAATTACTCATATTTTTCTCCAATAACATATTTCTTTATTTTATAAATATATTATAACAAAAATATTTTGGAAAGTCAAAAAATCGTGGCCTAAAATGCCGATTTAAATAAAACTTGACAGAGATAAAAAATTTTTTGTATAATATATTTAAGAGAAACGCCCAGAGATATAAATAAAAAAATTGGATAGTATATAAAATATACTATCCAATTTTATATTAAATACCATAATCAGTATTTATAGGATCACTATTATCGCTATAATCGTCTTCGGTATAATAACTCATAGAAGTGGTTTCAGTATTATCTACTGTTGGTGTATTATTTAATTCTTTTTTATAATTATTATAAGCTTCATCAAGCTCTTTCATAACTGAAGCATATTTAACGCCATCTTTAGTATTTTCAGCCATTGATTTTTTATAATAATATACTTGGCTCACGCCATATGCCGCCCAAGGAAGACTTGCGCTTGCGGTAAGCCAGGGTAAAGAACCCATATATCCATTATAAATACAATAAAATGCTAAAACAATATATGCTAATGTTGAAATCCAAATTAAGGCAGACTCTTGAATTAACAGAGTTTTAGAAAATTCTCTTTTTTGTTTCATATTACACCAACCCTTTATCTTTCATAATTCTATAAAGAACTACAATCATTTCTTCACGAGTCATAAATTTTTTATACATCTTACGATTTAAACTATCGCCTTTAATGTATCCTTTATTTTCAGCCCAAGTTCTTTCCTTTTCAGACCAAGAACTTGCATTTTTTTCGGCTTGTTGATTTAAATAAACTTCCATCATCTCATTAAATTTATCCTAAGTCATATCTTCATCCTCCTCATTAATATTTATATTATTACCAATTTTTTGTTTAAATAACTACCATTGGTAATCGCCACTTGTTCTATAATAACTATTCATGTCAGTTCCGCACAACGGACGAGGACATAATTTACCAGTTACATCATAGTGGCGAATAACGTGGTCCGCAGGTATATTATATTTCTACATTAATTGTTTTACTAATTGTATTGTATTTTCTAATGCTTTTGGATCAAAATACCAATCAGTATCACTGGCTACAATATTAGATTTATTTATTTTACAAGGTCTTACTTCAATTCCAATGGAATTAGCATTTCTACACTCAGGATGTTTATATCCTTTTCTGGTGCCACAGTGCCAAGCGATATCTTCATCTTTAACACTACGATAAATAATATCTTTTTCATCAACACAATAATGAGCTGATGATTTAGCGGCAGGGTTTTTGAAATAATTACTAATATTTTTTGCTGTTCCTAAAGAACCGAAATAATGTATTACAATATATTTTATTTTTCTATTATTACCTTTTTGATAATTAGATGTTGTTAAATTATCTACAATTTTCATATCTTCACCTTTTCCTATAAATTGATCATATATTTCAACTCCATAATATAATCTCTACTATTGAATTTTTAAACTCTAATCTTTTGGTCGTTCAAACTATGTTAAAACTATATTTGAAGCAGTCTATATATCTTTACAATTTATTAAAGTATTCCAAACGGTAGGATAATATGTAGAAAGTTGATAAATTAAAAATTCAAGTTGCGTATTTAAATTTCCTATTGAAGTATTTTTCTTTTTTGTAAAATCATATAATTGTTTTTTAAGACTCCAATAGGTCCATTGAGCTAAACCATATCCAGCTTTGTCATAAATAAAATTAGTATATTTACCATTATCGACTTGTTTTGTATACTATTCATCATTTAATCCAAGTGTCTTTTCAAAACTGTTTTGAAGATTTTTTGGATTAAAATTTGATTCAGCTTTTAAGTTTCCCATTAGTCCGGCCGTCCCATAAGGATTTTTTATTTGTTTATACAAATAATTCCAAGCTATTTCAATATTAGTCATATTATCCTCCTTTCTATAAAATAAAAAAGAAAGAGAAGAAGTAAATCTTCTCTTTCTTATAATTACATATGTTCAGCTAGTGCAGCAATTTTAGAACGATGAATTTGTTTTAATTCAATTTCGCCATATATATCTGATCCTCTAAATACTTTAGAAGCACGACGCATACCGTTATTGGCCCCAGCAAAAGCAATATCATCAACTTGAGTTTTATCATCGCCATCAATGATACAAATACCATCTTCACCGATACGTTGTAAAGTCAATTTCATAAGCGAAATATCCATATTTTGTGCTTCAGAAATATAAATACCAGCTTTCATTCCAGTAGTATCATAACCACGGATATCACTTAATGGTAAAAGAACTAATTGTTCATTTTCAATCATGCGCTCAACGGCTAAGCGACCACCAAATTTACTAATTAAAAGATTGCCAATTTGGCTATCAAGTAATTTTTCATCTCTGGTGCCAGGATAAAAACCTAATTTTGCAGAATTTTTAGTGGCAATTGTATTACAAAATACAATGATTCTATCAATGCGTCCACGTTCAAATTGATTCATTAAAAAGGCTAAACTTAAATAAGTTTTACCTGAACCCGCAGGGCCACGAACCATAGTAATAGTATTATTAATAAGACTATCTGCAAATAAAGCTTGATAAGGGTCATCTTTCATAGGTTTTACTTTTCCAAATTGAGCGGAATCAAAATTACCAAATGAAATAGGACGATAACCATCACCAGTATAACATACTTTATCAACGATATTATTATCTTTATCTTTTATAATTAAATATTCATTAATATGTAAATTATAAATATTTTCATATTGGTTAGAATAGAAATCAGCCATTTCCGCATTTGACATTGTAATTTCTACATATCCCTTATACTCATCAATTAATTCTTCATCTATGCTTTGGATATGATCTTTGTCAAAAAAAAGATTTGCCATTGCTTTTAATGATAAATCATTAGTGATAAATATAGTATTTGGATGGGCTAATTTAAATTCAATTGCCGTAGATAAAATTTTGCTATCATCAGTAATTGGAAGGTTAGAATCTTCAATTATTTTTAATCCGTCTAATTTAAATAATTGGATAATATAATTATTAGGATTTTCATTTAATTTATGTAATACTTTACGAGCTGAATATTTAACATCAGCATCTTTATTTGAGGATGTTTTTATATTTTCTAATTCTTTTAAAGTAACAGAAGATATAACTGGTGTATATTCTTCCTCTTGGAGAAATGTATCAACCGCCATCAGCAAACTACAAGTATCATAAAATTTATACATCTTCGTACTCATCATCTTCTTCCTCTTCTATGTTTGGTATAGCAAATCCTACTGCGTGGACTGAAGTCTTTGCATCGGTTGCTAATTTTTCGATTTGGGAATTATACTCTGCTATTTTTAGAGTTAATTTTCCCTTTACCAATTCGAGAAAAGTTGTCAATAAACTAACTAAACCATCTCCTATTGGGTATAAAAATGCGATAAATATTATTCCGAATATAAATGTTAAAATAAATATTCACCCTTTCATTAGGGATTTGAAGATTTTACCTCTTAACATTTATAAAAATTTATATACTTTTATTTTTAATTCTTGGCCTCATTACGATGTTTACGAACACTCTGGTAAAATTTATCTTTTTCTTTTATGATATAATTTAATTCGTCTTTAGCATTTTTAATAGAGTCATTTACATAACTAATGTCGTCTTGCTTTTGGCGAATTTGTCTTTGAAGCATTTTATTTTCATAAGATTTAGGATTAAAATATTTGCTTCTATTCATTGAATAATATAATTGATTTAAAGCTCCAAGTTGAATTTTTAATTCTTTTTTGTATGCTTGTAAAACTTTAATATAAGCTCGTTTATAAGCATAATTACATCCAGTTTTTTCATTTGCCATATCCATATCATCAGGATGACATTTAGCGATACCATAAATAATATTACCATCTTTGCCTTCAATTAAACAAGAAGCTTCGCCTGATTCAGGATTATAACTAAATAAAGGTTCTTTTTTCAAAGTAGTAGAACTCCTTTCTATCTATTTCTATAAATATATTAACATAAAAATTATTAAAAGGCAAGTTTTAGGGGTTTTTGGTAAAAAAATTTCTATGGGTGTGAGCAATTGGAACTACGGCCGATCGCGTTGATCAGGGATAAAAAAAATAGACACTATGAAATAAATCATAGTGTCTATTTAAATTACTTGTTCAATGCCTTTGTAAGCATCTCTTTAATGTCAATGCCATTTTCAGACATTGCTTCAATGACCTGGTTTGCGGAACCCATAATATCCTTTACAAGACGAGCAGAGTTTCCATCGCCATACTGGACGATCTTATCCACATTGGTAAGAGGGGCTGCCGCATTTGCCACGATTTGAGGCATTGCATTGAAATACATTTCAATGATAGAAGCTTCACCCATCTTCTTCTGTGCTTCTGCTTTCTTGTCGATCGCTGTAGCTTCAGCTTCACCAACGGCCGCAATACCAGCAGCTTTCTGTTCAGCTGCGAACTTTTCCGCTTCGGCGCGAGCACGCATAGCTTTTGCTTCCTGCTCGATCTCATAAGCCTTAGCTTCAGCATCCTTCTGGCGACGAATCAGATCTGCTTCAGCCGCTTTTTCCGCAGCATACTTATCAGCATCAGCCTGCTTACGAACTAATGCAGTCAGTTCATATTCCTTAAGCTCGATTTCCTTCTGCTTCAGTTCAGCTTCGCGCTCGGCCTTTGCGATATTCGCATTAGTCGCAGCAACATCCTTGAGCTTACGCTGATTTTCAGACTCAATGCCAGCAGCCGCCTCTGCCTGAGCTTTCTTTGTATCAGCTTCCTGCTTCAACTGAGCCTGCTTGATAGCAAGATCGTTATTGCGGATTGCGATTTCCTCAGCGGCCTTAACTTTAGCGTCATTAGACTGCTTAGCATTTTCCGCACGAGCGACCTCAATCTCACGTTCCGCATTGGACTTAGCGATCGCCGCGTTCTTGCTAATCTGAGCGACATTATCAATACCGAGGTTAGTGATAACATCATTATCATCAGAGAAGTTCTGAACGTTAAAGGTAATCAACTCAAGGCCATAACGTGCCAGATCAGGAACTGCGTTCTCCTGAACTTTTTCACTAAACAGCTTACGATCGCTAACCATATCAGTCAACTTCATCTGACCGACGATCTCACGAATATTACCCTCAAGAAGATCGTTAATCTTACGAGAAATTTCATCACGGCCTACGTTAAGGAAGTTCTGAGCGGCGAGCGCAATCATTTCAGGATCTCTACCCACACGAACGGAAACCGTAGAGTCAACACGAATATTAATGTATTCGGCAGTAGGGACCGCAGATCCAGTCTTTACATCAATCTGAATTGCGCCAAGAGCCAGCTTATCCAGACGTTCGAAGAAAGGAATTTTCAAGCCAGCTTTACCAACAAGAATTCGAGGCTTCTTATGGAAACCACTGATAATGTAAGCCATATCAGGCGGAGCCTTTACATAACCATTGAGGAAAATGAAAATTGCCAGTAGCACGATAAGAACTACAGGAATTGCCGGAAGGATAAATGAAATAATAGCGGGCATAAATAATTCTCCTTATTTATTTAATTTTAAATTTTATATTTATATTTGAATAATGCTTCAATAGCATCATCAATCGAATTATAGTATCCATTATGTTCAAATTCTCCATCTTTATCCCATAAGAAAGAGATTTCTACGCCTAACGGACCTTGTTCCAATTTTTCTTTTACTTCTTTGTAAATTTCTTCTTCCATTTGTCTTGTTATTAATTTTTTACAATTTTCATAAGATATTTTTCCAGTAATGAATTTTTTTATTAAATCATTACCTTTATAATCATAAAGTGCCATTTAGTTCCTCCTTATTCATCAAGAAATGATTTACATTCCTCAACTTTGACTTTCATAGCATCAATGATTACATCAAGATTAATGGGATAGCCATGATGAGAGTCAACACCTACATGGTACATATAAGGTCGATCTTCAAAAAAATTAGTGGTTTGATGAGTATGACCGTAAAGATTTAAAGTCATTTGATGAAGATTTTCTCTTTCAAGATTACCAGTCATACAAGGGAAATGGGTCATAAAGAAATGGTATTTACGATAGTTTAACATAATCGCCCAATTCATTTCAACAACATTAGGTAAATCCGCGTAAAGCTTCTGCCGAGTTGCTGTATCATGATTACCAAATACAATATGGAATTTGCCCTTAAGACGTTTAACATATTCAATGTTAGAAGGATCTCCAAGCATTAGATCACCAAGGATATAAACATCATCTTCATCAGAAACGACACTATTCCATTTCTCGACGTAATCTTCATTCATTTCTTCAATTGAAGAATAGCCACGAGCTTTCCAAATGAATTCACGATCATGTCCAAAGTGCATATCACTGGTTAAAAAGATTGCCATGTATGAATCACTTCTCCTTTTTCATTAACCTCTTGGATAAGATTATATTTAATATATTCTTTAAAAGTGGGAGGAGTAAAAGAATTTGCCATACTCCGAATTACTTCTTCTGGAACTTGCGCTCGACCATCACGCTGTTTATTGCGCTCAATACAAACTTCAACAGGAACATTAAAATAAATAACATTCACATTAAGATTTGCATATCCTTTTGCGTTAATTGCTTTGAGAAGTTTCTTACGGGAGCTGGGCCCAAGATGCGTGGCATCCGCATACACATCATCATAATCTCTTAAAGAAAGAGTAATTGCTTTAACAAAAGCATGCCATACACTTTCTTCTTTGGCGAAATAGCTTTCATCATCATTTAACATTTGAAAACGGAGTGCATCACGAGAAACAACACAACCACATTGAGGCCAACGATTTTTAAGCCAAGTAGATTTACCCGAGCCTGGTATTCCGGACATAATCCAAAGATTCTTTTGCTTCATCTTTATACACCCCATTCTCAAAATTTTCTTTAAACTCTTCTACTTCTTCTGGAGTTCTACATTCGATATGATTTACTTCTTCTTTGCAATAAATGCAATACAGCTTTTTACGATGAAATTTACCATGTTGAAGACTTACTCGACGAGACAAAGGAATTCCTTTTCGTCCACAATTCATACAGTAAAAATCATGATTTTCATAAGATGCCATTTGAATTACTCCTTTGAATGACGAGAAGGAACCGCAGTATTAATAAAAATCTTAATGACAAACATCTGCCAATAAGTAATGCTTGGAAAGCAAAACCAAGGAATAAGAGCAGTATTCCAAATAAATAGCATAATAGCTACTTCAATGAACATAAAAGCTACATTTGCGAGTACCCAAGAAATATCATCATAATCGTTCATTTTTTATCAATTCCTTTCTTAACCTTATATAAATATTATAATATATTTTTATAAAAAAATCAATAAAGATCTTTACACTTCTTCTAAATAATTTTCGCACTCTTCAGCATTATATTTAACAGTTAAATTTGTAGCATCAAGATAACCACCATCATAGTAAAGTATATCGTGTTTAACACTAGCATTTTTATAAATTTCTTCTTCATTAGTATCTCTTACAATTTCAAAAAGATCACATAAAAATCTACAAGCAGATTCAATAGTGTCAAATTCAAGAGCTTTATCATCCCAACAGAGTGGATTAACGCCCTCCTTTGTTTCATAAATGTGATATTTTATACCTCTAACCATTGTTTTTCTCCTTACATAGTAAATTCAATAGTCTCGAATGTATCAAGATCAATAAGACAAGTTTTTCCAGTAGCAAAAGAACCGTTATCAATATCGCACTTATGTCCATCGCAATACCAAAAATGATTCATATTTTCCAAATCAAAATCTTTATAGCTTTTACCTACCGCAATATAAGGATCATAATTAGGCATCAGCAGAAAAGGCGTATGACCATGAATGCAGAAAGTGCGGTCTGCGGACGGCCCTTCGGGCCACGGGTCATAGAAATGTTCTCGGCTCCAAATTAAATCATGAAAATTAGGTCTATCACCAAGTGTATAGCCAGCATGAGAAAGAAGAATAATTTGATTATTCTTATTCATATAGATTTCTTGTAGAGGAAGTTTAGCAAGTTCATGATACCATCCAGGATTAGCGCGTTCTCCAATTTGCCAGTCTTCAAATGTTTTTGCTCCACCATTATTACAAAGAAGAGCATAATCATAATAGAAGCCCTCATCTTTAAGATAATCTTTCATAGTTTCTAACAGCATATTTTCGTGATTACCTTTAAGATAAATAACTCTTTTATCAGCGATGGCATCTTTAATAATTTCCCAACCATCATTTCCACGGTCCGCGCAATCACCCAGACAATAAAGAGTGTCGTTAGGATCAAGATATTTCATAATTTGATCCCAAAGAGGTTTCATACCATGAATATCACTAACTGCGTATGTTTTATTCATAAAATATCAATCCTTTTTTAATTTATATATATATTATAATATATTTTTATAAAAAAATCAAGAGTGAGAAATTATCCCACTCTTGTAAGCTTCATAAGTAAATTGCAAAGGTTTACTCCTAAGCCACTTACTAAAATCCGAATACACCAATATAACATTTTATCAGTGTTTTTATACTTTTTAATAAAAGTGCATTGAATCCACTGTATAAAGCAAAAGCACCAAATGGCAAAACAAGCCCAAAATAAAGCTAAAAACAAATAATACATTTAATTTTCCTCTTTTAATTCTTTTCTTACTCGCATTAGAATTTTTCCAAGTTTATTATATGCCATTTTGTTTTGACACTTAATACAATGACATACACCCCATGTATTATCATGCCAAGTATTTCCTTCTTCAAGCCAAGCTTCTCCGGTTTTTTCAAGGGCAGTCCGCAAAGTTGGGTTTTGCATAAATTTAGCTTTTACGCCTTTATACATAACATCTTCTTTAATGTCTTCCCAGTCTTTACGAATTACACAATGTCTTCCTAATCTCTTAGATTTGCCAGGAGTAGGAGCAAGTCTAATTTCTTCTGCGTCTCCAGGGTTTACTGCTTTCATTGCCTGAAAATAGTTTTCTACCGTAAGATATCTTTTTCCTTCTATTGTAATTGGAGAATAGAAAAAGTTGCTTAAAAAAGCATAATCTCCTTCAAATTTATCAATCATTTAAAACTCCTCAAAGTCCTGAAGAGCCAATTCGGCTAAATCTTCAAAATCAAAATCTTCATTGTCATCAATATTAACGCCATATATTTCAGCGCCTTCTTTAAGATATTGTCTGCGGCCTTCCATATACCATGTCCAGTTATCGACACCGTCCCCTTCAAGAACATTAAGCTCATTTTCAGCTTTAAGAAGTTCAAGAAGTCTTTCTTTAGAAACGATATAATTCATAATAATATCACCTTTCTTCTTATATAAATATTATATAATAATTTTTTAAAAAAATCAAAAAGGAGATAAGAATTACTTCTTATCTCCTTTTTCTTGAATAAAAGTTTTGATTGGTTCACTTACAAAACAACAAATATCACACGCTACTTTTACTGACTCTTCTGGATCATGTTTCAAGTATAGTGCGGTTGTTGCATAAGGAGCGCCCGCTCCAATAGCAAAATAGTCTTTGATCTCTCTTACCATAAACTTACAAATATGGAAAAGATGCCCTTTATAAGCAATAAGAAATTCATTTTTTAGGAATCCATCACCGATAAGAGTATTTTTCCATTTTGAAAATTCAATAATGTAATTAAGAATTTCTCGTTCATTAGCTTCAACTGGCTGATGATTCTCCATGTAAAGCCACATTAAACTTTGTTCATCGCCATAACCAACTCCGCCAAGAATCATATCGTTAATCTTAGCAATTTTAGCAAAATTAACATTAGGTTCCTTTTCATAGCCATTAGTAAGAATACTATCAGCACTCATTACAATTCTATCATCATAAACTTTAGCTGCGACAACGCTCATTTCAATCCTCCAACTGACAGATATAAACATCTTCGTGATGGAGAATTTTTTTAATCATTAATTGAATAATATCCCAGTCTCCTCCACCAAGACCACACCCAATTTTATAAGGAAAAGCAATCGGAACATAGCTAGGAACTAATTTATTTAAATTTTCTAAACAGCTAGCAAATGCTTCATAATTAGTGTATCTACACGGGCCATATCCATAATCATATTGAGCGAATAAACTTGCTACTCTATAACCATCTACGGTAGTAGTGCAAGCAACTGCGCCAAGTAAAATATCATCAGGTGGATTTTCTAGTCCTGCGACTTGTGCTTCCGCATTTTCAATAGTTTTTTTATAATCTGCATAGACTTCAGGCCAACGAATACGAATTTGTTTGGCAAGACCCGCACCCATAACGCCTTGACAATTCACCTGATGACAAATTACAATTTCAGGAGGTAAATCTAATAGGCTTTTATTTTTATAATAAGTAAGATTTTTAACCACTGATTTTATCTCCGTTATAGTAGAAATTACAAAATCTTGAATCGCCACCGCAAGAGCAAATTTCGCGTTCCTTAGTGCCCCAACATTCCGCGGTTTTATCATCTCTTAAATGATAACATTCACATTTCTTGATTACTTCAGTAATTGGAACATTTTTGCTCTTGGATTCTTCTTTCTTTTCATAATGGCCCGGAACCCAAATAAGATTTTTACCATTGACTTCTTCCCAAGCGTCAGCCATCTGTTGGACACATTCAAGGCAATACTGCCAATAAGAATAACATTGATCTCGTGTTAAATCTTCGCTTACTTTATCCCAAAGAGCGATAGGAATTCGCTCTCTAATTTCATATGTATCATTTTTAGCTTGATTTACAGCTTCATCAGTCATAGATAATCCTCCAAGACATATTCAATTTGGTCTAATGTTCCAGTCCTTTTAAGAATTGCTATAACTCTTAAAATAGTAAGAGCATCAAGAATGTCATCATAAAGACAGATAGGGGCTTCCCACTCATTGGCGGAAGCCCACTCTGCATCTAATGACAAATGTTCCATCAATTCATCAAGTTTCATCATTTTGTACCTCTTCGGCCTCTTCCATATCGGGTGCGGTCTCTTCTGCTTTTACCAAGCCTTCAAGACACTTAAAGGCAAAATTCTTATGCTTATAAGCACAGAACTTCGGACGATTAAGAATACGAATTACAACGCCTTCACGAACATGGGTTTTACCAATCGGATCAGGACCATCATAATACTGTTCAGCGATATTCTTAATCCACTCGCCCGCGGAAATGGTATTATCATAAGTAGCTCCAGGATGGTCGGGAATAAAACCTTTCCAAAGCATAGGAACACACTTACAGCCCATCTGCTCACAACGATAACGCATGAAATCAGGAGTATATTCAACAATATCCCCATCTTCATTAGTCATAGTCATGCGATAAACATAGAAGTCAGACTTGGGAAGTTCATCATAGCTACCATCGCCATAGGTACAATAACCAGTGCAAGAGCAACCATAAGAGAAGGTAGTAGTTTCACCATACTTCTTAAGGAAATCCTTATCATTCAGCTTCTTATTGGAAGCAGAGGACATAATAGGCATACCCTCATCGGTAAAGCCAACAACCTCATAATAAACTTCCTCGCCCTTATGGAGCTTACCCTCAAAGAAATCTGCGTGCTTCTTGCGGAACATATTAGAACCATAGAAGCCGCCTTCCCAGTCATTCAGCACAGTGCGACGAGTGCCAGATACATATCCATATTCATAAATGGGAGTGCCATAACGATGCATAATTCTATCCAAAAGAGTTCTCTTATAGCCCTTAAGCATAGGAAGATAACCGGTGCGCTGAGAAGTGCCATGCATCTTCAGAGTAATCTCAATAAGGTCATTCGGCTTAAAAGCGTCAAGATTATAGGCCAACTGTTCCGTATCAGCATGCTCGATAAACAGAGGGGCAATAGGAGCTTTCTTCTTGCGCACATGGTTCCCCTCGCTTACATGGCCCTGACGATTCTGATGCATAGGAATATACTTCTTACAAATCTCATGCCCATTCAGAGTAGTGAATGCGAAACCTTCAGTCAGCTCATTAAGAAGGACTCCAGTATAAGAAACACAACTAAGATGGAGGAATAGGCCATCGCTCTTCTCTCCGCGCAAACGAATAGTGGTAATATTGCGCTTCATGGGGTCCATATAACCGCCAATGCTCTTACCATTTTCGTCTTTCTTACGCAAAAGGTTATTATATTCAGCAAATTCAGGACTTACCTGACCGTCCGTAGGAAAATAAATACCGAGTTCATCAACCTCATAAGAAGTATCAACGCATACAGTATTACCGAAACATTCACCCAACATTAGGCGATCGGCATTCGGATGCTTCCGCAAATTCTTAATCTTACAAACATACGCATTATAGGACATAATTAATCAATCCTTTCTTTAACTCTTTTTTCCTCTTCCAATTCCCAATTCTGAGTGGCATAACCATACTCAAAATCTACAGGGTCATCAACTTCATACCCCTGTTCCCGCATTTTTGATGTTGCTTTATACATCATTCGACCAAGACTTTTAGATTTACCCTTTTGGACCAAACCAAAATCAATAAGGTCGCTAATTAAACGACTAATTTTCTGATTAGACAATGGGCGCAAAATCATATCATTCATGCGGATTTCATCAAGAGTCATAGAATCATCTGTATTATTTAATATATCTAAAATTCTAAATTTATAATCCGCATTAACTTCTGGACGAGTGGTTGTTCTAGACCTTCCTGGCATAATTTTTTCTTCCTTTCTTAACTTTCTATAAATATTATATTATATTTTTTATATAAAATCAATAAAGTTAAAAGCAACCAGTTTTTTTATACTTGAAATTAGTTTTTGTATCCAAATGAGTTATTAAAAGAATATCTCCTTGTTTTTGATAAACAATTCGATAATGACCTAATCGTCTACGATAAGTATTTGACTGATCGCGTTTTTTATCAACATTTTTAACCTTTTCATCTACTTCGGGTGATAAGGTTAAAAATGTTCTTTCTAAATTTCTTTTAATTTTTCCATTGGCTTTATCATAAAACTTTTTAGCCGATTTTGATAATATAATTGAATAACACATTTCTACATTTCACTTTAAATTTCGAGGGATATATTTTAAAGTTCTATCCCAAATACTTGTTAATTCTTCAATATCATAAAAATATTGTTCTACGCCTTCATCTTCAGTGCGGTCCGCATGATAATGGCCGAAACACCAAACAGTAAAATTAATTTGATTTTTTAACTTATCAAGCCAATCTTCCATAGATTTATCAACCGCAGATTGATCAATTCCATTAATAAAAAGATCAGTAGGTTCCCAACAACGAGGACAAGTATGAGTAAAGACAAAATCAAAATAATTATTTTTTACTTTTTTGGTGATATAATTCATTTCATCAGGGAAAAGTTGCTCTTCTGCAAACCATCCACACCAACCATTAGATTGACGAAAATTTTGAAGTCGATACCACTTATCAACAGAATAAGCTCCACCAATACAAAGAGTAGTAAAAATACCAAAATCATAAACATTACCATCCATAAGATAACGAATATTAGAAAACATAGATTCTACATATACTTCACCATGGATATCATGATCTACCATAATAGTCATTCCAGGAATATTCTCAGGACGCTCTTCATGATTTCCACGAAGACAATAAACAATATATCCCATATCATTTACTTGCTTTTTATTTTTATAATCAGACCTATTAAGATAAAAATTAAATCCGGCATCACCAAGAATAATTAACGCGGTTTCCGCAGGTTCAAGATCGGGATGCTTAGATCTTAAAGTTTCTAAACGTTCAGCCGTCCGCCCGTGAGTGTCGCCAGTTAAAAAGAACTTTTTAATCAATCCCATTCTCTCCCTTCTTCTTTAAGAGTAATCATATCATCGCATTTAGGACACATAATATATCTTGTAATAATTGTCATTTTCATAACATAATCATCACAAGAAACAGATTTAATATCTTCGCTATCATAAATGAGCTTAGCCCCACAAGTGGGACAAGTGCATTTATATTTAGGAGTTTCAATAATTTCAATCATAATCAGCTTTCTTTCAATTCTAAAATAAGAGACTGCTTAATTGCTTCATATTGAACTTCATCAAGCATTGCTTCTACTTTTGGATCAGGCTTATTTTCTACTTTACTACAAAAATTATCAGAAATTCTAATGATATTATCCATTGCAGTATTTGCGACAATACGCGCCATTTCAAGATCGTAATATCCTCTTTTTACATCAATAAGATACTCAAGACGATGAGGATGAAGACAATCTTCATAAGGTTCACCGTCGATATAACGACCAAGATATTCTTCTACTCTAAGTAGATGATGAAGTTGTTTGGGATCGTATCCAAATTTAGCAAGCACATCAACTTTGCTGGGATATTCATGCTCCATAGCATGATATTTTTCCATAGCAATACCTTTCATAGATTTAACGGCTTGGTAAGGATTATAATGAGTGATTGCTTCTCTATTTTCTACAAGTTTATCCCAATAGGGACGGTAAGTAGAATTTACAATTTGAAATGGCGTAAAAAGAATTTCAAGAAAGTTTAGATTTTGCTTTTTAAATGTTCCAATATATAATCTAAAATCCTTAAAATCAATGTGCTCTTCATTAGCACGAACATGAGTTGTGCTTACTGGTTTTTTATTAAAAGCAATTTCATCAAGAGTAGGAAGAACAATAAGTTTAGTATCTACATCACTATTTTCATAATCTAATCCATAGTTCTGACTACCCTGAAGAAAAAGACCAAGAATACGAGATACATCAAAATATTCAAGAGACTCTTCCCAATGTTCGTTTAATCTTTTAGCGATATTTTCTTCTCTATTCATTTAATATCACTCCTTAATACAAATCTTCACTATATAATTCTAATTCACATTTTTCACGTTTTAACTGTCGAGTTGAAGCACTTAACTGTCCGCAATTGATAGCTACTTCAAAAGCTTCTTTTCTATCATAGAAATTTCCATTTTGATCAAGGAATCCTTCAATGACTCCACTAACTTTTTTAGGAATACCCGCATCTTTCATGGCAGAATAAATGAAACCATGCCGAATTCCACCAAAGACTGCTCCAGTTTCTTTATCTTTAATTGCCGCACAAATAATCATTTTCTAAATCCCTTTCAAAGTATTTACAATTTTTACAAATATATGGTTGTCGTCCTAATCTATCATATAATTGTGCCCAAGTTTTAATCATTAAATCAGCCTCCAATTATTATGCTCAATAATTGCTTTCATATTCATACGGCCAACAGGATTCTGAGTGTGTAAACCAAAGAAATAAGTAGTATCAGGAATTTTAAATTCTTCAAGCCAATTTAAAATCTCAATATAATCTCCACCGTCTTCAAAGTAATCTCCCGCGTCATGGTCAAGATTGATATAAATACATTCATCGGTCATATTGCGTTCATAACAATTTATGGCGGCTTTGGCTTCTTTGACACTTTTAGCCCAAATCCAACGATCGGAAGGTGGGGTCCGCACGTCATCTACCCATAAATACATAATAATCACGCTCCTTCATAAGATTTACATCTTTTATTCCAACAAGTATTACATTGACTCTTTTTTCTTTTATGATTTTTAGGATCAATAATTGATAAAACTGTATTTAAAGTATTGGGACAAACGCCCATATAAAGACATTTATCTTCAACCGCATCCGCGATTTCTGCCCTTAAATCTTGCTCTTCTCTTGGGTTCATAATTATTCTCCAAAATTAACTAATTTCTCATAGTGATCGGGATACCCTTCTAAATGGGGATAAATAGGATTGCCATAACAAGTAATACAAGGCCATTTCGCATGAATAAAACCAAAAGAATCGCTATGACGACAAGTTTTACATCTTTTTTTACAAGTGTTTTTTAAATCATCAAATGAGTTATTAGTTAATTCCCAAAGTTCAGTCATTTCATCATTGGTCATGATTAATAGCTCCTCTCCCAAATAATAACTGTTTCTCCACAGGCAGGACACTTGATATATTTAGCCCAATAGCCATGATCATTGTCCCAAGGGCAAATATCCTCCATGCTCTGAATGTCGCTATTTAAAAATCGTAATTGTGATTTGCATTTAGAACAAGTAATTTCTTTCTGAACTTCTGGACCATATTTAATTACTTCAACCATTATTCAATCACCCAATAAATAGTTTTTCCATTTCCGCAATTAGATTTACCAACTAATCCATGAGAAACAAGTCCACGGAGAACACCACTTACAGACGAAGGAGACATATCTACATCATGAGTCTTTTTAATCCATCCAGAAAGTTGAGACGCGGAAACGCACTTATACTTTTTAAGAGTATCAATAACAATTTCTTTCTTTTCCATAAATACTATCTCCTTTAATTTTATATATATATTATATTATATTTTTATAAAAAAATCAATAAAAAGAAAAAGGCGAGGTAGAATATACCTCGCCTTATATTAAACTGAAATTAATCAGTTATTGTTACTATTGGGAGCGAACTTATTGACAATACCTTCAAGGGTAGTACCACGAAGGAGACGATCAACAAATTCAGCAGCGGATTCACCATTACCAATTGCGTAAGGAGCAATACCAGTAGCGATGCTATTGAATACCTTACTATCACTCTGAGCCTGAATGGCCGCCACAAGATCGGGCTGGATAGACTTCATAACATCAGCAACAGTCTTTGCGTAAGCTTCCTGCTTTGCCTTTTCGATATCAGCAAGGGCCTTCTTTTCTGCGATATTAGCATCAATTTCCTTCTGCTTACGAGCCATTTCTGCCTCATGGATCGCATCAATAAGAACCTGCATATCCTTTTCTGCCTGCTTAGCAGCCTGCTTTTCAGCTTCCTGCTTACGATTGACTTCAGCCTGAATTTCAAGCTTACGACGGGCTTCCTCACCCTGAAGATTCATGCGATTAATAAGCTTGGTGCTAGCCAGCTCATTTTCCTTCTTTTCCGCGTCAAACAGGGCTTCCGCAACCTTAACACGGGCTTCCGCATCGGAAAGCTCAAGGCTCTTTTCAACCATATCGCGCTGATGGCGTTCAAGGATTTCCGCAATCTCACTCTCAACAGTAAGAGAGAGAACCTCGCAATCCTTTACAAACATACCATTTTCGCGGAAGAAACGTCCCTCATGCTTATTAGAAGCCTTTTCGGAAGTCGTATTTTCAGAATAATCAATAGCAATATTACGAACAATATCGCTGTAATTCTGATAGAAGTCCTCAATAGTATGCTTCTTAACTTCGCGCTTCAGAAGAGAACGAATACGATCGCAAAGATACTTAACATAATTGTCAACAGAGAACCAACTATCCATATAGGCAGGATCAAAGTCAACGCAGTAAGAAACCTTCACAGAACATTCAACAAAGTCCTTAGTCTCAACGGAGATAATGTCAGAAACCTTATTATTCTCATAACGAAGGAATACAGTATGCTCAACCTTATCAGTAGTCTTAGGATTGCCCGTACTCAACTGAAGTTCCTCAAGGGTCTGATCGTAATCGAGGAGAATGGTCTGCGGACCGCGGACAACCTTACGAGTGCCGTTCTTAGAAACGACATTAACTGCATAACCAGTCCAAACATCAAGACTTACAACACCATCATACTTATTATCAAGAGTAATAGTGCGAGGCTTAGTATAAGAGGTTCCGCGAGAAATGCCAGCATTGCTCTCAAGGTAAGCAAGGGTCTGAAATTCACGATTGATATTACTTACACTATTGGTAACACTGTAAGCAGTTGCGGTAGAGCTATCAAGATTCGCGGTAGCTGCCTTAACGCTCTTAGCAATAGCCTTTTCAAGAGACTTCTCGGTAAGACCAGCATTATAAGCAAGAGCAGTCTGATTACCAGGATACCACAGATTGCACTCGCGCTGACTCAGCTTACGCTTAACAACAACTTCCACACGAGGATCAGGAAGATACATCGCGGGACCGCGGACCGTCTTAATTTCGCCATTCATGCGGTTCATTACATAGATACCTTCGCCGTCAGGGATAGCAATCGCATGATGAAGAATCTTTTCATCGTAATTGATAATTGCATGCTCAGGACGAGGATAATAAATCATCTGGTCATCGCCAGTAATAAATAGCTCTTCGCCAACAGGATGAACAGTACCGTCATCATCAGCGTATTCAGCAATTACCTTAACATAAATACCAGAAATCTTAGACAGCTCAATGGCACGGAAAATAAATCCGCCCTTGGGAGAGGTCACAAAACTTTCAGTAGGCTCAGGGAACACAACCTCGGGACCATGGACATAACGCTTATTACCATCTTCGTCCTTAAGGATACAATACTCAAGACGCTCAAGGGTGACTGCATCACGAATATATCCAAGAGCATCATCATTCTGGAGAGGGATGACTTCAATTCCAGTAGGAGGAATATAGAAAGAAATATCAGTGCCCTTAATTACAAGAATCTGACCATTTACATAATCCTTCTTCTCAGGAACAACAACATTACCATCGGCATCAATTACCTGACCGCCCTCCGCGGAAGCACTCGCCGCGTCATAAACGCGGGCAAGAAGATACTGGTTAGTGCGAAGCGCATGGCCCTTAACAACCTTAGCCATCTGCCCCGGATAGAGAGCAAAAGAAACAGGACCAGGAATATTAATTTTACGACCAATTTCAATATCTTCGGGAAGATTATTGGATGTGCCGGCCGTAGGATGACGACCGCTCTTCGTGGGGTTCTTCAAAACGAGATACCAGTTCTCAGGAGCGGACGCAAAAAGGGAAATTGCCTCATTATAACCACAAGGACGGAACTTCTTGCTCTTGGGCTCAAAACGCACAAGTTCATCAGACTGAGAAAGAGAAGTCTTGGTAGGTCCGACGTGGCAAAGAACATTACCCTTAGTGCGGTCAAGAACATAAGCGTATTCATTGATAGAAAGAACAAGGTCTTTCTGCATCATATTTTCACTCATATTTTTAAAATTTGCCTTTCTTTTTATTTTCTATAAATATTATATATTATTTTTTTATAAAAATCAATAAAAGAAAAAATGGGTTAGATATTTAATTAAATATCTAACCCATTAAAATTACTTAATACAAGCGTAGCGCTCGCTATTAAGTTTTTCCATCATAAGATCGTATCCAGTCTTTCCAGAAAGGATAGTCTCAAAAATGGTAGGACTCATGCCGGATACAAAGGAAATACCATCCTTAACAGTCATAGGAATATTATTCTGACGAGCATCAACATTCCAGAAGATAAGATTAGGCATCTTATATCCATAAGCATTCCATTCCTTTTCAATCTTCTCCATCAGAGTATTACCGACAATACCATAACTACCACAACGAACGCAGGAATTAAATTCCATATCGCTAATGATAATCAGGTTTTCAGGAATTTCATCCTGAGAACAACCATTCTTAATGGCAGTTTTAAGCATAAGGTCAAAAGCAGATTCGATGTTAGTAGAACCACCCCAAGGAGCAGCACTAATACGCTTTACCTTATCGCAGAAATCAACACCTTCAACTTCCATGAAGTGAGGAACAGACTCGAAAGTCATAAAATGATTTGCGAACGGGCCCTTAGCCTTATCTGCGCAATACATACCAATGGAGATAGCCACATTGATAGGAGCAGAAGCTTCACTACCAGTCATAGAACCGGAAGTATCAACGAGAGCCATACCATTAAAAGTCTTACCAGCAAAGTAATCAGCGAGATTCGCCCAATACTTATTAATCATAAGACGATCGGTATTATCCATAGGAATAGCGTGATCGTAGCCATACCAACCATAACCACCATAACCCATAAGATTCATAGCCTTAGCAACACACTCATAAGGATAAAGAACCTTGGCATTAACCGTAGTGGTTTCATCCTTAGCAAAATTCTCATAAGTGCGGGCACCGGCCTTCTGACGCTCAATGTCATGACGCGCAAAAGCGTTCTTATAGATAAGACCTGCGCGAGAAGGAATCTTATCGAACTCAATCTTATCCCATTCGCCAGCAGACATCAAACGCTCAAGAACGTTAATGCGCTTACGAAGGATAGAGAGAGTCTTACGATACTGGCGAGGAGTCATATTAAGATGCTTACGAGTCTTCATACCGAGATACTGAGACTTTGCGGAACTAGTATTCTCGCTTTTAAGCCACTTAGCCAAAAGAGAAGGAGTCTTGCACTGAACATCAAGAGCCAACTGCTCTTTAATGAGAGTATATGCTTCATCCTCAATAGCCGTACCATCAAAAACATAAAGGTCGTCCCAGCGACCAAACTCAGGGACATTTTTTAAATTGCGAATAACAACCTCAGATTCGTTATTCGCAAGCCACTTCATACAAACGCGGAAGAAGCGACGTTCGCCCTGACCACCGCGTACATCGCGGATATAAAACAGACACTTCAAGGCATAAAGAGGATTTTCACGGTATGCCTTCTGGAACATAAGAAGAACATCCTCATCACTACGCTTGCGCATAGAAGCACCGAGCGCAAACATATCCAAGAGATCACTGGTCGTAGTTTTATGGGTAAGTGCACCATTCTCCGTGAGAGTATAATTGGTTTCGTTCTTCATGCCATTCAAAAAAGTATTCATAGTCTTCACCTAAATCTTTAACAAGATTCCTTTCTGAAAATTTAATGGAGGCAAGGGTGAGATTCGAACTCACGAATACCGGCTTTGCAGACCGTCCTCTTAAACCACTTGAGTACCTTGCCATATGAGTAAATTAATTACTCATAAATATAAATTTCACTAGTTTGAATATTTTCCTCTTGGACAAGAGGAATTATTTTTTATAGGTATTTCTCAACCTTACATATATATTATATAATAATTTTTATAAAAAATCAATTAAGATCTTTATTTTAAGCTAAATTAGAAATATATTCTAAATACTTTTTAACATTTGTTTTGCTGTAATCAGAACCAGATCCAACTATAGAGCCAGCGCTTATTCCATTAAGAGTTTCAAAAAGCATTTTTAAATATTCTTCATCGCCATTATTTTTATAAGTAAAAAATGTACTAAATAAAAAAACATAATCAGATCGAGTGCTTAAATTTAAATTAGTATAAGTATTTAGCCAATCAAGATACTTTTTAATCTTTTTCTGATAAATATCTAAAATCTAAATCCACTGATAAGATTCTTCTTCAGATGCTCCCTCAAGATTAAGATAGTAATTTTTTAAATTTGGAGGAGTTAAATCACATTCAATATTAATATTATCATCCAAATTTTTCATTAAAATCATTAATCTGATTAAAGCTTGTTCAGCATTTCCTTTTTCTATTTTAGAAGTAGAAAAAATCTTTTGAATTACAGGATGATCCATTAATGTATTTAAAAAATACTACTTAATAGTAATATTTTCAGCGAGTCCTTTTTGAAATTCACCAAGAGCAGTTCCACTATTTAATTTTCTAAATAATTTTGTAGTAGAAGCTGGAGTCATATTACTATAACAAGCAAATTGTAACTCTGTATCTAAAATCATATTCTAAAAATTTTCAGGAAGATCAGAAAAGAAAAGTTTATTGTCTTTACCAAATAATTCCTTAAATTTAGAATCAGCTTGACTTTTTTCCCAGGATAACTTACCAGATAAAAAATTAAGAATTGTAGTAATTCTTTGTTTTCCATCAGCGAAATGAAAAATTGCTTCATCCGCCTCTTTAATTACATGAAATTCTGGAATTCTTTCTCGATTAATTAAAGTATCAATTAATTGTTGTTTTTGTTCAGAAGTCCAAACGTAGCCTCGTTGACAATCTAGATCTGTATCAATTCTATTAGATTGATAAAATAATAAAATTGATTCTAAATTATATCCAACATTTTTAAAGCTATAAGTTGATAGAGGAATATCCATTTTAATTCTCCTTTAATTCAGTATAATAACTAACAAAATCGCCCTTACCGAACCCAGGAGTAGCAGTATTTCTTTCAGCTAAAGCATTAAAATCCATAGTCAAAATTAATTTTTCTGCTTCAGCAGATAAAGGTTTAATAAAGAAAAATTGCTGTTTCTTAGTTCCTGTCATTTTTTCTTTAATATGATCATAATCATCGCGGGTAAAGATTTGATTATAATCGTGATAACCTTGACGATATGTGGCATATTTCCAATCCTCTTCCACATACTTTACTGCTTCTGGAGTAGCATTATACTGCCAAATTTCAAAGTCGGGATGGGAAATAGGGGGCTGCCTTGTTAGACGAAGATTAACTCCATTATCATATTGACTGCCTTTTTTAACCCAAATCTGAAATACAGTGCGTACACTATAAGGCTCTCCATTAGAGGAGAAAGATTCAGGCTCCAAATAAGTATAACTATGAAGTGCGAAATTAGAACTTAAATTTTTCTGTACACTCCATTTCATAAATGAAACAGGAACAATAAAAGCAATTACATCAGACATAGTCGCAGCCTTATTGAAAAAATCAATTGCTAACTTAGATCGAGAACCAAAAGGTGGATTACCAATTGTGATAAAATTAGTTCTATCTGTTTCATAAACTAGGTAATCCTACTGTGTAATTCGATCATCCTCTGGAGCAATATCTAAAGCTACATAATGATTTAACAGATTAATAAATGAACCTGCTCCGGCACTTGGTTCAAGATAAATAGCCGAATCGGCTATATTTAATTTCTAATGTAAAAATTCAAAACAATGTCTTGCTACATGGTCCTATGTATAAAATTTGTCTAAACCCATATTAATCCTCCAAAAATGCTCTAATTGTAGGATTATTCAAACCTACGCCATTCTGCCAGCTAAAAGCAACACGCACATTACCAACGACCAGGCCCTTTTCTGTTGCTCGAATGTGAGTAGAAATATTATCCTTAAAATTCTTAAGGTCAATTTCTCTAACTTTGTTCTTATTATAGTTAAGAACAATTAGACGATCAGGACTAGTTTTCTTACTGGTAGAGCTGTTTTTTTCCAGCATATCAGTAATAAATTCATAAACTCGGTCAGGATTATTAGCAAAGAAATCAGCAATATCCTGAGTAAATTTCATTCGCATCGCTGTATCAACAGGAACAATAGTTTCCTTGTATAACTCTTCGTAATTATGCCGGATCAAGGAAGAATTGGGCTGGCTTACAGGAGATTTAGTTTTACGGTTAATCTTAACAATATCTCCAAAGTTTTTCTCCAGTGCATCATATAAACCACAAGATTCCATGTAGTCCTTAAAATTAAAACCGAATTTATCAAAATAATAAATGGAAGTATTGAAATAAGTACCAGAACCAGCACTTACAGTTTTAATTTCAACAACTTCACCATTGTCCAAAAGGATATCGCCAGATTCATTAGCAGTGTGATTGCCGAGATAGGTTGCGGTATGATCACCAAGGAA